>Ga0209369_1000658_pt1 | contig 31216 bp, 27 predicted proteins | sample EBPBio142010_DNA_FD_185865 | JGI IMG/M metagenome (GOLD analysis project Ga0209369, IMG submission 185865) | Wastewater treatment Type I Accumulibacter community from EBPR Bioreactor in Madison, WI, USA - Reactor 1_10/4/2010_ DNA (SPAdes)... | ecosystem: Engineered > Bioreactor > EBPR >... | reverse complement strand
AGTGGACCTGCGGCGCAGCAGCCCCAGCTTCGGCCGCTGGGTAGGCGTCAGCTTGAGCGGAAGCGATCGCCGCATGGCATGGCTGCCGCCTGGACTGGCACATGGCTTCCTTGTGACCAGCGAAAGCGCCGACTTCCTTTACAAGACGACCGACTACTACGCCCCGCAGGCGGAGCGCTGCATTCGCTGGAACGACCCGGCATTGGGTATCGACTGGCCTTCAAAGGGCCAGGCACCGTTGCTGGCTGCCCGTGATGCCACGGCGCCATTGTTTGCCGAAAGCCCTCACTTCGACTGATGGGCGGGGCCCGGCACGGGCCTACAATCCACTGTTCAATGATTGAACAGCATTCGACTGCAGGGCCGATACAGCCTGCACCAGGTGACGCCGAAGCCGCCCGTCTGGCCGTACTGCGCCTGCTGGAGCAGCGCCCGGAAATGTCGCAGCGCGAGCTGTCGGAGGCGCTGGGGTTGAGCCTGGGCAAGGCGCACTACGTGCTGCATTCGCTGCTGGACAAGGGGCTGGTCAAGGCCGGCAACTTCCGCCGCAGCGACAACAAGCTGGCCTATGCCTATGTGCTGACGCCCAGCGGCCTGCGCGAGAAGGTGCGCCTGACACGGGCTTTCCTGTCGCGCAAGGAGGCCGAGTTCGAACAGCTGCGCCAAACCATCGCGTCGCTGCGCGACGAGCTGGCCGATGCGCCCAAATGAAGGACCGCCGTTGATGGACCGCCACGCCCGCATCTTCGTCACTGGCCATCGCGGCATGGTCGGCAGCGCCATCGTGCGCCGGCTGCAGGCCGGCGGCTATGACAACCTGCTGCTGCGCAGCCGCAGCGAACTGGACCTGCTGGACCAGCGCGCCGTGCAGGCTTTCCTGGCCGAGCAACGGCCCGACTACATCTTCATTGCCGCCGCCAAGGTGGGCGGCATCCAGGCCAACAACCAGTACCGTGCCGACTTCCTGTACCAGAACCTGGTGATCGAGACCAACCTGATCCAGGGCGCCCACCTGACCGGCGTGCAGCGGTTGATGTTCCTGGGCTCCAGCTGCATCTACCCGCGCGACTGCGCGCAGCCGATCAAGGAAGAGTACCTGCTGACCGGGCCGCTGGAGGCCACCAACGAGCCTTACGCCATCGCCAAGATCGCCGGCGTGAAGCTTTGTGAAAGCTACCAGCGCCAGTATGGACGGCAATACACCAGCGTGATGCCGACCAACCTGTACGGCCCGAACGACAACTACGACCTGGCCAACAGCCATGTGCTGCCGGCCCTGCTGCGCAAGGCGCACGAGGCCCGCGAGCGCGGCGACGCCGAATACGTCGTCTGGGGCAGCGGTACGCCGCGGCGCGAGTTTCTCTATGTGGACGACCTGGCCGACGCCTGCGTGTTCCTGATGGAGCGCGACTACGGCGGTGGCCTGCTGAACCTGGGCACCGGGCAGGACGTCACCATCCGCGAACTGGCCGAGACGGTGATGGACGTGGTCGGCTTCCGTGGCCGCATCGTCTACGACCGCAGCAAGCCCGACGGCACGCCGCGCAAGCTGCTCGACGTCAGCCGCATGGCCGCGCTGGGCTGGCGCGCCCGCACTGGCCTGCGCGAAGGCATCGCCCAGGCCTATGCAGCCGCGCCGTTCAGGCAGAACCAATCACCCATCCAGAACGAAGGAACCCCATGACTTCCCCAAAAGTGGCCTTGATCACTGGCGTCACGGGGCAGGACGGTGCCTACCTGGCCGAACTGCTGCTGGACAAGGGCTATGTGGTGCACGGCGTGAAGCGCCGCGCCAGCCTGTTCAACACCGACCGCATCGACCACCTGTACCAGGACCCGCATGTCGACCATCCGCGCTTCGTGCTGCACTACGGCGACCTGACCGACAGCACCAACCTGATCCGCATCATCCAGCAGGTGCAGCCGGACGAGATCTACAACCTGGCGGCCATGAGCCATGTGGCGGTGAGCTTCGAAACGCCGGAGTACACCGCCAACGCAGACGGCATCGGCACGCTGCGCATCCTGGAGGCGATCCGCATCCTGGGGCTGGAGAAGAAGACGCGCTTCTACCAGGCCAGCACCTCCGAGCTGTACGGCCTGGTACAGGAAGTGCCCCAGACCGAGAAGACACCCTTCTATCCGCGCAGCCCCTATGCGGTGGCCAAGCTCTACGGCTACTGGATCACCGTCAACTACCGCGAGGCCTATGGTCTGTACGCCTGCAACGGCATCCTCTTCAACCATGAAAGCCCGCTGCGCGGCGAAACCTTCGTCACCCGCAAGATCACGCGGGCGATGGCGCGCATCGCGCTCGGCCTGCAGGACTGCCTGTACCTGGGCAACCTGAGCGCGCTGCGCGACTGGGGTCATGCCAAGGACTACGTGGAGATGCAATGGCTGATGCTGCAACAACAGCATCCCGAGGATTTCGTCATCGCCACCGGCGTGCAGTACAGCGTCCGGCAGTTCGTGGAGATGGCCGCAACCGAACTGGGCATCCGGCTGCGCTTCTCGGGTGAGGGCGAGGCCGAGATCGCCACCGTCGTCTCGGTCGAAGGCGACCGCGCCCATGTCCAGCCGGGCCAGGTGGTGGTGCGGGTCGACCCGCGCTACTACCGACCCACCGAGGTCGAGACGCTGCTGGGCGACCCGAGCAAGGCCAAGGCCAAGCTGGGCTGGACGCCCAAGATCGGCCTGGCCGAACTGGTCAAGGAAATGGTGGCGTCCGACTACGACGCGGCCCGCCGCGACAACCTGGTCAAGAGCGCCGGCTTCCAGGCCTATGACTACAACGAGTGACGCCACCGGGCGGCCCCGCCGTGCGCTGATCTGCGGCGTCGGCGGCCAGGACGGCGCCTACCTTGCGAGCTTCCTGCTCGCCAAGGGTTATGAAGTCGTCGGTACTTCGCGCGATGCGGCCAGCGCCCAGCACGGCGGCTTGAAGCAGTTGGGCATCGATGGGCGCGTACGCGTCGTCTCCATGGCCACCAATGACTTCCGCAGCGTGCTGCAGACGCTGCGCCGCACGAACCCCGACGAGATCTACAACTTGGCGGGGCAGACCTCGGTCGGGCTGTCCTTCGACCAGCCGGTCGAAGCCATCGAGAGCATCGCCATCGGCGTGCTGAACCTGCTGGAGGCCATCCGCTTCGTCGAGCGCCCAATCGCTTTCTACAACGCCGGCTCCAGCGAATGCTTCGGCGATACAGGCGGCAAACCGGCCAACGAAGAGACTCCATTCCGGCCACGCAGCCCCTACGCAGTGGCCAAGGCTTGTGCCCACAATCTCGTCGCCAACTACCGGGAGGCCTATCGCATGCAGGCCTGCACTGGCATCCTGTTCAACCATGAATCACCGCTGCGGCCGGAACGCTTTGTCACTCAGAAGGTGGTGCGCGCCGCCAGCCGTATCGCCCGGGGTAGCGACGAGACGCTCATGCTCGGCAACATCGATATTCACCGCGATTGGGGTTGGGCGCCCGAGTATGTAGAAGTGATGTGGTCCATGCTGCAAATGGACCAGGCGCAGGACCTGGTGATCGCAACCGGCCGATCTGTATCGCTACAGTACTTCGTCGAGCGCACTTTCGCCCATTTCGGGCTTGACTGGCGCGAGCACGTACGCAGCGATGCATCGCTGCTGCGTCCATCTGACATTCACTACGGCGCGGCCGATCCATCTCGGGCATGGCAGCAGTTGGGCTGGAAATCAAAGCATGACGTCGATGAAGTGATCGCCAAAATGTCCGTTGCTGCACGAGAGCGGATCGCGCAAAACCTTCTCCGGCAATAGTTCGAAAAGGCCGACATCAGTATGTTCAATGACAAATCGATTCTGATCACCGGTGGCACTGGATCGTTCGGAAAGAAGTACGTCAAGACGCTGCTTGCGAGATACAGCCCTCGCCGCATCATCGTGTTCTCGCGAGACGAACTGAAACAGTATGAGATGCAACAGGAGTTCGATGCTCCGGTGATGCGCTACTTCATTGGGGACGTGCGCGACCAAGCACGTCTGGCGCAGGCCATGCGCGGGGTGGACTTCGTGATTCACGCGGCTGCGCTCAAGCAGGTGCCGGCCGCAGAGTACAACCCAATGGAGTGCATCAAGACCAACATACATGGTGCGGAGAACGTGATTCAAGCCGCTATTCAGGCAGGCGTGCACAAGATAATGGCGCTGTCAACAGACAAAGCGGCGAACCCAATCAACTTATACGGCGCCACCAAGCTAGCTTCCGACAAGCTTTTCGTCGCGGCCAACAACATGGTCGGGAAAGGAGGGCCGAGCTTCGCTGTGGTCCGCTACGGCAACGTGGTCGGTTCGCGGGGTTCGGTTGTCCCCTTCTTTGCCAACCAGCTTTCTGCGGGCGCGCGCGAACTGCCCATCACCGACGAGCGAATGACTCGTTTCTGGATCAGCTTGCAGCAAGGTGTCGATTTCGTACTCACCAACTTCGAACGCATGTTCGGCGGTGAGATATTCGTTCCCAAGATCCCTTCGATTCGCGTCGTGGATTTGGCTCAAGCGATGGCTCCCGGCATCGCTATGCGTGTGATCGGCATCAGACCGGGGGAGAAGCTGCACGAGATCATGTGCCCGGCCGACGACTCACACTTGACGTTGGAGTTTGACGATCACTATGTGCTGCGGCCGACCATCAAGTTCCACAACTCAGAGATCGACTACACGGTGAATGCACGTGGCGAGCGGGGCCATCCTGTTGCTCCAGGGTTTGAGTACCACTCCGGCAACAACCCCGACTTCCTGACGCCTAAGCAGATTGCCGATTTCAACGTCAGGGCGATGGCATGATCCCGTACGGCCGCCAAAGCATCTCAGAAGAAGACGTACAGGCTGTCGTTGACGTACTGCGCTCGGACTTCCTGACACAGGGACCCGTAGTACCGGCCTTTGAACGCGCCGTTGCCGAGCGCTCTGGCGCGAGCTACGCGGTGGCTGTCAACAGCGCCACTTCCGCGCTGCATGTGGCCTGCTTGGCTGTCGGCCTAGGTTCGGGTGATTGGCTCTGGACGGTGCCCAATACCTTCCTGGCCTCGGCCAACTGTGCGCGGTTTTGTGGAGCTCACGTTGGCTTCGTCGACATCGAGCCAGGCACCTGGAACATGAGTGTGGACGACCTTGCCAGGCGGCTGGAGGTCGCCAACACCCATGGCCTCTTGCCGAAAGTCGTCGTACCGGTGGCATTTGCAGGACAGAGCTGCGACATGCAGTCCATCCACGCACTGGCACGTCGCTATGGCTTCGCTGTCATTGAGGATGCCTCGCATGCAGTTGGTGGCCGCTACGCCGGTCGACCGATCGGCTGCGGAGTGTTTGCAGACATCACCGTGTTCAGCTATCACCCTGTCAAGATCGTCACAAGCGCCGAAGGCGGAATGGCGCTGACCAATGACGACAGGCTGGCTACGCGCATGCAGTTGTTCCGCAGCCACGGCATGACGCGCGACCCCGGGCAGATGGAGGGCCCAAGCGAAGGGGGGTGGTACTACGAGCAGATCGAACTCGGATACAACTATCGCATGACCGAGCTCCAGGCAGCCCTAGGCCTTAGCCAGTTGCAACGGCTAGATGCGTTCGTGGACCAGCGGCATAGGATTGCACAGCGCTACGCGCGCTTGCTTGAAGACCTGCCTTTGCAGATGCAGCAGCCGCTGGCCGACGCCTACTCTGCCCTGCATCTGTTTCCAATCTGTCTGCTAGATACTTCCCGTCGCACGGCGGTGTACGAGGCCCTCCGCTCAAGCGGCATCGGAGTCAACGTGCACTACATCCCGGTGCACCTTCAGCCCTATTACCGGCGCTTTGGCTTCGCGCCGGGTGACTTTCCTTGCGCAGAGGCTTACTACGCTGGCGCGATCACTCTACCGATGTACCCCGACCTGACTGAGACGATGCAGGATCACGTAGTACTCGCTTTGCGGGAAGCACTTCAATGAGGCTGGCGGTCATCCCGGCGCGTGGAGGCAGTAAGCGGATCCCGCGAAAGAACCTGAAAGAGTTTCACGGCCGACCGATCATGTCCTACTCAATCGAGGCGGCGCTGACCAGTGGTCTCTTCGATCGTGTCTGGGTCTCTACCGACGACGAGGCTATCGCCGACTGCGCGCATCAATATGGCGCAGAGGTTCCCTTCGTGCGCCCAGCTGAACTTGCCGACGACTACGCTGGCACGAACGCTGTCGCCAGGCACGCTGCCGATTGGGCCTCGGACAACGGCATTGCCGTACGCGAACTTTGCTGCCTGTATGCCACGGCGCCCTTTGTCACTGCCGACGACTTGCGCAGCGCCCGGTCCATGCTTGCGTCAGACGTTGATTTCGTCTTCGCTGCCTCCCACTTCGACTTTCCCGTCCAGCGGGCGTTGGTGCGGACGCCGGAAGGTCTGGTCATGCCGATGTTTCCGCACTGGATCCGCAGCCGGTCGCAGGATCTGACCGAGGCATTGCACGACGCCGGACAGTTCTACTGGGGTTGGCCAGAGTCGTTTCGCAACTTCACAGTACCTTTTGAAGCTAGGGCGCGCGCCTACCAACTGCCCCGTGATCGCGTTCAGGACATCGACACGATTGAGGACTGGGTCCGTGCCGAAAGAATCTACCGTGTGTGGAAGGAGGCGTCGTGCGCGTCGCGATCCGCGTAGACGCCGCTCCGCATATCGGCAGTGGCCACCTGATGCGCTGCCTGACGTTGGCGGACCAGTTGTCTGCTCGCGACGCAAATGTTCACTTTCTAGTGCGGTCGCCAACGGCGGCGCAGGCCGCCCTTGTCGCAGTTAGCGGACATCATCTGCACGCAATACCGCTCGCCAACAGTTCACCACCCGAGCGAAATGCACCGCCGCATTCGTACTGGCTGGAGTCCAGCCAAGCAGCCGATGCCGACGCTTGCGGAAGCCTGTTGACAGAACTCCAGCCGGATTGGTTGGTTGTTGATCACTACGCCCTTGATTTCCGATGGGAACGGCGTGCGCGCGGCGCCGTCGGCGGCATCGTTGTGATCGATGATCTGGCCGACCGCGTCCATGACTGTGACATCCTGCTGGACGCGAATCTGCACAGCGATGCCGAGCACCGCTATGCAGGCCTCGTTCCCACACATTGCCGACTACTGACAGGACCACGGTATGCGCTTCTTCGCCCGGAGTTTGCCGCGGCCAGAGCGCGACAGCCGCGTCGCGGCGACCAGGTCAAGCGCGTGCTTGTGAGCGTAGGCGGTGTGGATTCAGGAAATCTGAGCGCACGCGCACTGCAAGCCGCATTACAGGCAGTACCCGAAGGGCATGTGGACGTCGTGCTTGGTTCCGATGCACCGCATCGTGCCCTGATCGCGGACCTCTGCGCGCGCGACGGCCGCGCCACGCTCCACATTCAGACCGCTCGCATGGCCGAGTTGATGCTAGCGGCGGATCTGGCTATCGGCGCAGCAGGTTCCAGTACCTGGGAAAGAATGTGCCTGGGGCTTCCTACCTTGCTACTGGCAGTTGCCAAGAACCAAGTCCCTGGGCTTCAGAGCCTGTGCGAGGCAGGACTGGCCTTTGGACATGCTGACGCCGAAAGTCTTGACACCCAGACCTTGCTGACCATGCTGCAATCCCTGGTGCTGGCGCCAGCCTTTCGCCGTGGTCTATCCCTGCGGGGGTCGGAGCTGATCGATGGCCACGGCACCCGACGCGTGCTTGACGCTATGTATCCCCTGCCGATCAAGTTGCGGCCCGCACAGCCCGCCGACTGCGCGGACGTGCATACCTGGCGCAACCATCCGGCGGTACGCGCCCATTCGCACGATCCAACGGAGATCGATTACGAAGACCATTGTCGATGGTTCGAACGAATGCTGGCAAACACATCGACCATGCTGCTGGTGGGCGAGGATGCAACTGGCCCCGTAGGCGTCGTGCGCTTCGACCTGGAAGACAAGGCCGCGACGGTATCGATCTACCTGGTTCCGCAACGCCTGGGTTCTGGCCTGGGAACTCCCCTGCTGCGCGCTGCTAGCAAATGGCTGCTTCATCGGCATCCGCAAGTGCAAGAGATTTCCGCCGAGATTCGCCCCGGCAATTCGGCATCGACGGGGGCATTTGCCCAGGCCGGGTACATGCTGGATCACCATGTATATGTGTTTCGGCCTGGAGGTCCTACACCATGAACTCCAACTCCTTCGTGATTGGCGACCGCAGCATCGGCATTGGGGCGCCGCCGTTCGTTATCGCCGAGATGTCCGGAAATCACAATCAGTCGCTTGGGCGCGCTCTGGAGATCGTCGAAGCCGTGGCGAAAAGTGGAGCCCACGCACTGAAGATCCAAACCTATACGCCCGACACGATGACGCTGGACATTGCCGAGGGCGAATTCTTCATCGAGGACAAGAAGAGCCTATGGAAGGGCAAGAGCCTCTACCAACTCTACGGCGACGCCTATACACCCTGGGAATGGCACGAGCCAATCTTCAAGCGTGCAGGGGAACTTGGCCTTATCGCGTTCAGCACGCCGTTCGACGCCAGTTCGGTAGATTTTCTCGAGCGCCTGGGAGTCCCCTGCTTCAAGATCGCCTCATTCGAGAACACAGACCTGCCCCTGATCCGTCGCGCAGCGGCAACGGGCAAGCCATTGATCATTTCCACCGGCATGGCTTCGCTGGCGGAACTGGACGAGACCGTACGGGCGGCACGCGAAGCGGGTTGCCGGCACATGGTGCTGCTCAAGTGCACGAGCAACTATCCGGCCTCGCCTGCCAACACCAATATCGCTACGATCCCGCACCTTCGGCAGATGTTCGGCTGCGAGGTGGGCCTTTCTGATCACACGATGGGCGTGGGTGTGGCCGTGGCCAGTGTGGCGCTGGGCGCGTCTGTCATCGAGAAGCACTTCACACTCAGACGTGCCGATGGTGGCGTTGACTCCGCCTTCTCACTGGAGCCCGAGGAGATGGCGGCCTTGGTGATCGAGTCCGAGCGAGCATGGCAGGCTCTAGGCGCAGTCACCTACGGACCAACCGAGGCGGAACAGCCATCGTTGCAGTACAGGCGATCGCTATACGTCGCCGAAGACATGAAAGCCGGCGATCTCTTCACGCCCGAAGTCCTTCGAGCCATTCGACCGGGCCTGGGTCTGCCCCCGAAGTACCTCCACGTGTTTCTTGGCAAGGCCGTCAGTCGCGACGTCAAGAAGGGGACACCACTTTCGTGGAGTCTGATCTGAGACCAAGCTAGGACCGAGATGACTGATTTAAGCAACGACATCAAGAAGCAGAAGGGAGAGTTTTGGGCCCGACCTGGCGCTGCCTCTGTCTACGAGAAGGGCGTGTCCTCAACCTCGCCCTTCATCCAGATCAAAAACAAGGTGGAGCGCACGCTGGTCATGCGGCATGCCAAAGGCAGCATTCTCGATGCTGGCACAGGCACCGGACGCTTCGCCATTCCACTGGCCAAGCTCAAGGGCAATACGGTAGTTGCCTTCGACTACTCCCACGACATGCTGCAACTGAACCGGCAGCTTGCACTAGAAGAAGGCGTCGACTCCATACATTACCAGCAGGGTGACATTGAGCATCTGCCCTTCGAGAACGAGCGCTTCGACAGTGTAGTGTCCATTACCGTTGTACGGCACTTCCCGCAGTGGAAAGAGATTCTCAAGGAATACATACGCGTGCTCAAGCCTGGCGGCATGCTGGTTTTCGAGATGTGCAGCGGCGACCACATCAATGCTGCGAACCGAATCGTGGCGCGTTTTGGGGCGAAGTACAGCAAGGACGGCTTCCTTAGCTACGAAGCCGAGGTTCCCTTCGACGAACTGCGCATATGGCTGCATGAACAGGGCATCGATGTCATGGAGCGTCACACGTACGACTTCTGCAACAACAACTGCTTCCTCAAGCTCATCACCATCAATTCGCTAGGCTATCGCATCGGTCTGAAGCTGCTGAAGATGGCATTGACTCCAGCCCCGATGCATCGCATGGCAGCTTGGCTTGAACTGAATTTGCTATCGCGTCTGCCGCCGATGTGGGCCTACAACTACATGATCGTTGGCAAAAAACGGTGAGCAGCCCCTCCGCCATTGACGGAGCAGTCGGAGACCGCGCGCGCAGGCGCCTGCTGAGTGATGCGTCCGGCTACATGGCCGCGACCTATGCATCGCAGATCCTGGCTTTCGGGATCGGCCTACTCACGAAGGCGTTGCTCGGACCCACCGATCTGGGCCTCTGGACATTGCTTTTGTCCGTGCTTTCATTCCTGAATCTGCTCGAGTTGGGGGTGATCCAGGCGGCAAACAAGGAGATCTCTTATGCGCTCAGCAAGGGCGACGACGAGGCTGCCCAGCGCTACAAGCGAACGCAGTTCACCTTTATCACCCTGACTGCGCTGGTCGGTACCATCGCGGTTGCGGGGTACGCATATCTGCACACGGGACCCGATGGCCCCTTGTCGGTAGGCCTGCTGGCAATTGCCGTACTACTGCCCTTCTACCAGATACATCTGGGGCAAGTAACTGTCTTCTGGGCGAATCAGAAGTTCGCGGCCACCAGTCTGCTCATCATTTTCGAGACCTTGCTGGCAGGAAGCGTGGGCCTGTTCCTCATTTGGTACGGCGGACTGGCAGGCCAGGTTGCCTCGTTCGTGATCATCCTCTTCGCAAAGCTTGGCGTGTTGGCTTGGCAAGCACGCGATGTGCCGCGGTTGCACATCGCTTTCGGCTGGGATGCGAATGCACTCAGGCACCTGTTGCGTTTGGGTCTTCCCCTGCAGATTATCAACCTCTCGAATGTACTCAAGCTGTCAGGTACTGTCTTTCTGATTGCCCACTACTTCGATGCCGAAGCCGTAGGCATCTACGCCTTTGCACTGAGCGTACAGAACTTCGTCTACTGGACTCCGAACGCTTTCTCGATCGTAATGTTTCCTCGCTTTCAGGAGCTCTATGCGAAATCGAATGATGAAGCTGCCGCGCTGCGCTCCTATCTCACCAAGCCAGTCATCGGCCTCGCCTTCTTCCTGTTGCCCCTGCTGATCACAACCTCCTACTTCTTTGTCTCAGTACTCATTGAATACGCGCTTCCCGCCTATCGCGCCTCCATCGACGTGCTTGCAGTGATGTTGCTGGGCACCTATTTCCTTTCGCTCGAGCACATGCCTGGCCAACTGCTCACCACTGCCAATAGACTCTGGCAGCGCGTAGGATTGTCCGCTGTCAACGTGGGGCTGGTCGCCATCTGCCTTGCCGTGGCGATCTCTTTTCAGTGGGGTCTTGTGGGCGTTGTCGCTGGTCTGTCCTTCGCCAATGCGTCCATGTTCCTCATCTCGTTCATCTATGCACATGCGGTTGCTGGCGCAAGGCAAGCTGACCAATGGCTTGTCGTCAAGCTGATCGCGGCGTTCTTGTACTCCGTGGCCGTCGTTTGCGCGATCGAGTACCTGCTGCCCGCCTCACATGGCCCTTGGTTGGATGCACTTCTACTGACCATCGCCAAATGGCTCCTGGGCCTCGGAATGATGTTTCCACTGTTCGCGTTTGCCGAGCGGCAGCTCGGCTTGGTCAAGACCTTTCGCAACGTCCTGGTCGATCGACTGGGCGCCCGCCGATGAACGCGCAATCACCCGATGGCATCGTCGTAATACATCGCGAGCACGAGCAGTGGGCGGTGGGAGCCTGTCGCCGGCCACTGTTCGTCTGTGGCGAGATGTTTGTTGACCTCGAGCAAATCGAACGTCGCCGGTGGCAAATGTGGGAGCTCCGCAATTTGCTAGCTGAGCGGAAGTACGCCGTGGCAACGCTGGCCGACTTCCTCCAAGCACAAGACATCGCCTGGCTCGAGAGCACGGGCGCAGACATTGCGCATTCTTGGTACCTGGACCGCAACGCTGTCGACCAGACGATGTTCGATGAAGTCTCCCTCGGACGCTGCGTCGAGTACGACGTAAAGGCCCATGCCGTTCGCCTGCTCAAGCTATGGCGGTCCGTAGAGCGACTGATGCTGCGCTTTCCCGATTGCCCCGTCCACACTGACTATCCGCAAGGCTCAATCGAGTGGCGGGTGCTCAATGCCTTCGGCCGGCCGGTTCGATGTTTCGGAGGTACACCACCTGGTCTTGATGTACACGCGGCACCAGCGCCGCGCCCGGTACATTGGCGAACACGAATGCTTACGCAGGGTCGCCGCTGGGGCTTGACAGCCATGCGCTCGTTGGCATCAGTGCGCTCTGCCTCGAGATCGTCAGAGACTCCCGTCGCAGTGGTTCGCCTTGGCCTGCAGACGTCAAGAATGCTCGACAGCTGGCTGGTGCAGCGGCGCGACGACGTGCGCTTCTCGCTGTGGATGGACTATCTGATGCGCCCAGGGACGGTACTGTCGCTGATCATGTCTGGCGCCACGTTGACACCGGTGCGTCCATCCGGCCCGGTATCGCAGCCGGAAGAGTTGAGGGTTGCCATGGATTGGCCGCTCCGTCGCATCACCACACCCAGTGTCGCCAGCGATCTGCGTGCACCACAAGAAGTGCTGCCGATGCTCGAGGAGAGGGTGCGCTGGATTGCGCAGACCAGTTTCCCGAAATTGGCGACAGACATCGATCACGCGCAGGCCGCACTGGCCCCGCACAACACAGCACTGCTCGTAATCCCCAACGATTGTCAGCCGCTGATGCGCTCGTGGACCCTGGTCGCGAAGAAGCTTGGCAAGCGCACGCTGGTCGTGCAGCACGGGCATCTCGACTACACAGAGGATGAGGACCATCTCACCGCAGACTACTCCGCCTTCTGGTCCGAAGCGATCGCGCAGGACTACATCAAGATGGGTCTCCATCCCCGACAGGCACTGGTGACGGGCTCTCCCAATGCCGATGACTATGCGGGCCGTCGAGAACGAATCCGCCGAACCGGAGCGCGGACGCGCGTGCTGGTCATCACGACAGGCAACCCTGGGGTACAGGCCTACATACACGAGACCTGGGTATGCGACTACATCGCCGGCGTGCTTGCTGCGCTGTCCCTTCGCCTCGGTCAGATCACACTCTCAGTAAAGCTGCATCCCGGCGAGGACAGCTTCCTCTACAAGGCGAAGCTCGCCTCATTGCTTCCAGCCGGTACCGAGGTCAGGGATGGCGGCAACCTCGCCCAGATGATCAGCGAAGCAGACGTCGTCATCAGCCCGCCGTCGACCGTCGTCGTTGAAGCAAGAGCCGCTGGTACGCCGGTCATTCTGCTTTCGATGATGTCGGTGGACGGACGACCAACCACTTTGCGCCAAGCCCATGGAGTGTTCGCGGTCGAGCGCTATGAGGACCTACCAGCGACGCTGGACCAGGTGCTCTCCGGCCATCTTCTACGCAACGACGCATGGCCGATTGAACGCTATCTCGGACCTGTTGATGGCCTCTCTTCGCAGCGCCTTCTCGAAGCAACATGTGCGCTTGCAATCAGCTCGGAGCCGCGCCACGAGGAAAGACGGGATGTCTTCGCCTGACGGCATAGAGACTGAAAGGGTGCTGTCCTGCCCTTCGTGCAGCACGGCGGGGGTGTCGCTCTATGCTGGCGTACGCGACCACACCTTCGGAACGCCCGGAGAGTGGGCCTTCGACCGTTGCCCCTCCTGCGGCTTGGTCTGGCTCAGTCTGCGTCCCACACCCGCAGACAACCACAAGGTCTACCGCACCTACTACACCCATGCTCTAGTGCAGGCCGGCTCCACCTTCGGCGAACACATCAAGGTCCGCAGCCTGTCGAGACTGCTCGTGAAGCTCGTGACCTTGCCGATCCGCCGCGTGAAGGATGCCGTGCTGGCAACCCGCTTGGGATACTCCGACATCTCCCGCGGCCGAACGGATACGGTGCTGGCATACACGTTGGGCCTCTTGCCTGGCATGACCAGCTCGGCCGCCATGGACACGCTCGGCTTGTCCGCGGCGGACAGGGGGAGGATTCTGGATGTCGGGTGCGGCAATGGTGCGTTCCTCGCTCGCATGAAGCGACTGGGCTGGCAATGCACCGGCATAGAGACTGACCCGCAGGCAGCGCAGTTCGCGCGGGACAGTTTCGGACTGAATGTGCTCGAAGGCGAACTGGCCAATGCCGGCTTTGCCGATGACAGCTTCGACGTGGTGACGCTCTCGCATGTCATTGAGCACGTGCATTCGCCGCTAGATCTCCTCATGCATTGCCGTCGGGTGCTAAAGCCCGGAGGCAAGCTGGTCGTCCTGACGCCCAACCTCCTCAGCCTGGGTCACAGGATCTTTGGACGTGCATGGCGCGGCCTCGAGCCTCCACGGCATTTGCAGTCCTTTCACCCGAATGCCCTGCGGCAAGTCGTCGAACGCTCGCACATGTACACGCTGCGCATCTCTACCGAGTCGCGCATGATGCGTCCTATCTGGTATGCGAGCCGCCTCATCCAACGGGCCGACAGGAGCCAGCGCCCACGCAACAGCCTGTTGGACTATCTGCTCGCCTACACGATGCAGTGCGTAGAAGGCGTCGCTTGTCTGTTTGCCGTGGATGTCGGCGAGGAAATCGTCCTGGTTGCCACCAAGCCCACATCGACGCCGACGTCATGGCCTCCCGAAGAATAGACCGACCTCATGGATCACACCTACTCCGAGCAGACGCCACGCGTCTTCGTCATCGTCATCAACTGGAACGGCGAAGACGACACCCGCATCTGTCTTTCCTCGCTTTGCGACGTTGACTACCCGAACATGCATGTGGTGATCTCCGACAACGGTTCACGCGCAGAGTCGCTGCGCGCGCTGCGCGACTGGGCTGCCGACAACGGCGTCGCACTGTCTGTGCCAGACGGCGCGCCGACGGTCAACACCGCAGGCGGCATTCGCAGCCTTTGCATCCTAGAGAACGGCACGAACCTTGGCTTCACCGGCGCCAACACCGTGGGCATCCGTCATGCGCTGGAGCGCGATGCGGCCTATATCCTGTTCCTGAACAACGACACGGTCGTCACAAGGACGTTCCTGTCCCGCATGGTTGAGGTGGCGCAGGGGCACCGGTCCTACGGACTGCTGGGATGCAAGACCCTGCTTGGCGACGGCACCGACCCGAATCGCACGATCTGGAGCCTGGGCGGCTACGAGTACCGATTCGGCAACCCAATGAACCGCGGCAGCAACCAACCAGATCGACCCGAATGGCGTGGCGTGATCGAGAACGACCTCATTTGCGGGTGCTGCATGCTGATCCGACGCGAGACTATCGAGGCTTGTGGAGTGCAGGATGACGACCTGTTCTTCGCGATCGACGACGTTGAGTACTCCCTGCGCGTGACACAGCATGGGTGGCGCAATGCACTGGTTCTGGATGCGGAGATCTATCACGCGGGCTCTCGTTCAGTCGAAGGGCGCACTGGACTCCAGCTCTACTACCTGTTTCGCAACACCTACTACTTCCGCACGAAGTACTTTCGCTGGCATCGGAACATCGTGTTCTTTGTTCATCACTTGCTGCGCTACTTCGTGATTGGGGGGCTGGGACGCTTTGTCCTCGGGCGAGGAAGCGCAAACAAGGGCATGTGGCTTGGCGTTCGCGACTTCCTGTCGCATCGCATGGGCGAATGTCCGTATCCATCACTCAGCCGCAAGAAATCTACGGCCGCCGGCTCATAGGCCGGTGCCGTGTCGCGATGAACTCGCCTCGACGATCGGCCCCTACACACGCCCTGCCGAGGGCAACCCTCGTCGAAGAGGTCGAGTTGGTGCTGTTCATCTCGTACTTCGCGATCTACGTTCTCAGCAATGCCAGCACGACCTACGAGCCGTCGACCTCGCCTGCCAAACACATCGCGATGGGTGCCATCGCACTCGTATCGCTCCTCGCCTATCCGATCAGCGCATTCAGGTCGTTGCTGCTGTTCCTGCCCGTGACGATCATCTATGTGCTCGGCAGTCTCGCGAACTACGCTCTCGTAGCGGCGGTTTTTTCGCTGGCACTGCCCGCCGTTGCGCGCACGCTCAACATCATTGTTGCGCGCCGTCGCCTCGCGGTGATAGCACTGCTATTCGCGATCTCGCTCCTGCCGGCGCTGATCGCATTGACCAAACTGGACCTCGAGTCGCTGTGGTCGTCCCAATACGGGCGCGGTCGCCTCCTCATGGGCTACTGGCACCCCAAGGAGGCGGCCGCGAGCTTTGCGCTGCCGCTGGTGTTGTGGCTGGTGGTGATGCGAAAGAGCGTGAATGTCGCCCTCGCACTGTTGCTTCCGGCACTGCTGTGGATCATCGGCTCAAGGAACGTCGCGCTGGCCGTCTTCCTGGCCATCGGGCTCTGGCGCGCTCCGCGCACGACGCGGGCGATACTGGCGGGTGTTGCGATTGCTGCGCTCGTGCTTTTGGCCGCGATCAACAACTACTTCGACCTTGTCGACGAACTGTCTTCGGCGCGTCTATCGGTGTGGTTCGATGCACTGTCGGACCCGAGCGGCTTGGCTGAAGATGGGCTGGCCGTGGGCAGTCGATTGGCGATAGACAGCTACTACGTCGAGGTTTTGGCAAGCAGTGGAGGGGCTGGGCTCGCCATCTTCGGCATTTGGGCCATGGGCTTCTACGCGGCACTGGGGCTATCGCGGCCGCGCTTCGATCTGGCACGGCCCTTCTTCTGGGCCATCCTGTTCTTCGCGGCCTTTGACAGCGGCATTGTGTCCACTGGGAACATGATGCACGTGATGCTCTGGGCATTCGCAGCGTCGCCGCTCATTCTCCGTACGCGTCGATGGCGGGTTTTCCTCATGTCGCCTATCCAAACATGGGCACGCAAGCCTGCAACGCGCGCCCTGCCAACGCAGTGGGAAAGTTCATGAGCGTTTCGCTCGACTGCATCATCTTCGGCCTCCAGCGTTTCGGCGGGATCTCCAACTATTGGCATTGCTTGCTAAAGTTCATGCAGGACCGCAACGTGTGCGGCGACCTGATTCTTCCGAAGCAAGTGCTGTTCACCGGCTTCGATGCGACTCAAGGGGGGGCCGGGCACAGCCGGCGCGAAGCCCTTCCCGCCAAGCTGACGCGTTACCTGCCCGTACGGACGCGACGCGATTCGATTTTCCACACGTCCTACTATCGCCGCCCCGCCAATCGAGTCGACAGGTACATTGTGTCCGTCTACGACTTCATCTACGAGCGCTACCGCACCGGGCTGCCGAGATGGGTTCATAGCCATCAGAAGCTCGCAAGCATCCGCAGCGCCGATGAAGTGATCTGCATCTCTCACACCACACGCGCCGACGTTCTCAGATTTTGCCCAGAGGTCGATCCGGCACGTGTGCATGCAGTTCACTTGGGCGTGGACTTCGATGTCTACTTTCCCGAGCCCCAGGACATGGAAGGTGCCCACGCACGCACGGTACTTTTCGTTGGCCAGCGCGGCGGGTACAAACGCTTCGACTTGGCCATCGAGGCCACCAGGATGTCACCGGATCTTTTGTTGGGTATCGTTGGCCCAGCGCTGACGCCCCAGGAGCGATCGTTGCTCGTCGAGCGGCTGGGAACGCGCTGGAGCTTTCTTGGGGCCGTGTCATCGGCAGAACTCCGGCGCCTCTACTCTTCGGCTTACGCCTTTATGTTTCCGTCCGACTACGAGGGTTTCGGCTTGCCCGTCCTTGAGGCCATGGCATGCGGATGCCCCGTGGTCGCCTCCTCATCGTCGTCGTTGCCCGAGGTGGGCGGTAGCGCCGCAGTCTATGCCGCGCAGCAGAGCCCAGAAGCGTACGCGCGCGGTCTCGCAGCGTTGCAAGATGGTTCTAGACGTCGCAGCCTCGTCAATGCGGGCCTGGCGCACTGCAGGTCGTTTTCTTGGGCAAGCACCTGCATGAAGACCCTTGCGATTTACGAAGGTCGCGGGTCCGGTGTGGCACACGCGGCGAATGCTGAGAAGCCCCTTCCATGATTTCGATCTCGGTGGTCACGGCAGTCTATAACCGTCGAGACACGGTAGCGCAGGCCCTCGCCTCCGTGTTGTCGCAAGACTATCCAGCTGTTGAGACCATCGTCGTCGACGGCGCCTCGACGGACGGCACGCAGGATGTGCTTGCTGAGTTCCGCAGTCGCGTTTCTGTGCTCGTGAGCGAACCCGACGAGGGCATCTACTTTGCACTGAACAAAGGTCTGAAGCTCGCCACCGGCGACGTGGTCGGCTTCCTGCACGCCGATGATCTTTTCGCGGCTGCCGATTCTCTGACAAGCATCGCGGCCGCGTTCAACGATCCGACGGTTGACGCGGTTTATGGCGATCTGGTGTATGTACGCCAGTCCGACGTTTCTCGTGTGGTACGGCTATGGACGGCAGGCCTCTGCAGACGCGCTTCCATGCAACGTGGCTGGATGCCGCCTCATCCCACCTTCTACGTACGCAAGTCTGTCTACGAACGTCTGGGTGGCTTCGATACGCAGTTCCGCATCGCGGCAGACTACGACTTGATGACGCGATTTCTGTTCACTGGCGGAATCAAGGCTGTCTACGTTCCACGGATTCTCGTGAGGATGCGCGTCGGCGGCGTGAGCAATCGATCCCTGAAAAATCTCATGAAGAAGTCCACGGAGGACTATCGCATTGCTCGAAGGCACAAGCTGGGCGGCCTGTTCACCGTGGTCTTGAAGAACGTTTCGAAAATCAACCAGTTCTGGCGGCGCAACATCACCTGACTCTCCGGCTCGTTTCAACCCGGGCACAAAGAACAAGCTTGACCTCGCGTCCAACCCTCCATGGGTCTGCTCACACCGGAGTCCCACGCGACTGGTCATTGAGCGTGCCGGACCATGGCCGGGGCTGGTATCCGCGAACGGCCGCCGCCAGTTGAACCCTCACTTCATATGCGGCCGCGGTAGATGCCGATACAGCCAACCAGCGCAGCAGGCCGCCGATATCGCCTGTATCGGACGGTAGTTGGGCGACGTGTAGTCGCATCACGTGGGTGGGCACCGTCGCGTCCTGGTCCGCCAACAACTCCTCATACAACTTCTCCCCCGGCCGCAACCCGGTGAACTCGATCGCGATCTCCTCTGGCGCATGGCCCGCCAGGCGGATCAGGTCGCGTGCCAGGTCGACGATCTTCACTGGCTCGCCCATGTCCAGCACCAGCACCTGGCCGCTCTCGCCGATGGCCGCGGCCTGCAGCACCAGGCGGGCTGCCTCGGGGATGGTCATGAAGTAGCGGATCACCTCCGGGTGCGTCACGGTCACCGGGCCGCCGCGCTCGATCTGTTCCTTGAACTTCGGGATCACGCTGCCGCTGCTGCCCAGCACGTTGCCGAAGCGCACGGCGATGAAGCGCGTGCCCGCATGCTCTGCCGCCATCTGCGACACCACCATCTCGGCCGCGCGCTTGGTGGCGCCCATCACGTTGGTCGGGTTCACCGCCTTGTCGGTGCTGATCAGCACGAAGCGCTCCGCGCCGGTCTCTGCCGCCGCCAGCGCCGCGTGGTAGGTGCCCAGCGTGTTGTTGCGCAGCGCCGCCCAGGCATTGCCCTCCTCCTCCATCAACGGCACGTGCTTGAAGGCCGCCGCATGGAACACCACCTGCGGCCGCCAGCGCGCAAAGGTCTGGCGCAGGTGCGGCAGGTCCTTCACGTCGCCGATCAGCCGCACCAGCGGCAGCGCGGGGTAGCTCTCGCCCAGCTCCTGCTCGATGGTGTACAGGTTGAACTCGCTCAGCTCGTACAGCACCAGCCGCGCCGGCCCGAAGCGCGCCACCTGCCGGCACAGCTCGCTGCCGATGCTGCCGCCGGCGCCGGTGATCAGCACGGTCTTGTCGCGCAGCGTGGCGCCGATGCCGGCTTCGTCCAGCTGCACCGGCTCGCGGCCCAGCAGGTCTTCGGGTTCGATGTCGCGCACCCGCGGGTTGCGGCGCTTCGGGTCGGACAGCTCCGCCGCGCTGGGCACGGTCACCACCGGCAGGCCGGTGGCCGCGGCCAGCTCCAGCGCGCGGCGGCGCTGCGCCGCCGTGGCCGAAGGCATGGCCACGACGATGTGCGTGGCCGCGCCGCGCACGGCCGGGTCGCGCACCGCCTGCAGAGGGCCCAGCACCTGCACGCCGGCAATGCGCGAATGCAGCTTGGCCGGGTCGTCGTCCAGCAGCCCCAATACCGTCCAGCCCTGCTGGTGGATGCCGGCCAGCAGCCAGCGCGCGGCGTCGCCCGCACCCATCACCAGCGCGCGGCGGATCTCGGTGCTGCCGCCGGTGATGCGCGAGCGCGCGTGCTCGTACAGCATGCGGTAGCCGATGCGCACCACGATCACGCCCATCAGCGTGATCACCGGGTGCAGCGCCAGCACCGCGCGCGGCACCTTGGCCAGGCCCAGGCCGATGACCACCGCCGCACTCACGCTGCCGGCCAGCGCACAGGCCAGCGTCAGCCGCTTCACCTCGCCAAAGCCGCTGAAGCGCCACATGCTCTGCGGCACGCGCAGCAGTGCAAAGGCCGCCAGATAGGCCAGCACCACGCCGGCCAGCACCAGCCCGTCGTACCCGGGCCGCGCCGACTGCCAGCGCTCGAAGCCCAGCCGGAACAGGTAGGTGATGTTCCAGCAGGCCACGATCACCAGCGCATCGGCCAGCAGCGACAGCGGCTCGCGGTGCGGCCGCAGCCGCGCCAGCAGCAGATCCAGCTTGTGCCAGGGGCTCAGCGTGCTCAAGCGCGCGCCCCTTGCAGCAGCCGCCGCAGCGTGGCCCACAGCACCGCCAGGTCACCGCGCAGGCCGGCCTGATCGGCATAGTCGGCCGCCAGCTGCACCTTGCGCGGCAGGATGAGCTCAATGTACTCACGCTCGGGGTCTGCGGCACTGGCCAGTTGCTCGGCCTCGTCCAGAAACTCCAGCGCGCCGGGGCTGGTGATGCCGGGCCGGGTGGCCAGCGCCCGGGCGCGCAGCGCCTCGGGGTAGTGCGCCACGTACTCGGGCACCTCGGGCCGCGGGCCCACCAGGCTCATCGTGCCCTGCAGCACGTCGATCAGCTGCGGCAGTTCGTCCAGCCGCCGCGGCCGCAGCCAGGCACCGGCCCGGGTGATGCGCGGGTCGCCGCCTACCGTCAGCGCACCGCCGCGCTGCGCGGCGTCCATGCCCATCGTGCGGAACTTGTGGATGCGAAAGGGCACGCCGTGCCGGCCCACGCGCGTCTGCCGAAAGAACACCGGCCCCGGCGAGTCCAGCTTGATCCAGGCGGCGATGGCGGCCATCAGCGGCGACAGCAGCAACAGCAGCAGCGCCGCCACGGCCAGGTCGAAGGCGCGCTTGGCCACTTCACGCCGCCGCTGGCGCGGCCAGCGCCTCGCGCAGCGCGTCGATCACACGCTGCACGTCGGCCGGCTGCATGCGGGTGTAGATCGGCAGGCTCAGCAGCCGCTGGTAGGCCGCGTCGCTGCGCGGGAAGTCGGCCTCGCGCAAGCCATAGCGATCGCGCCAGTAGGGGTGCCGGTGCAGCGGGATGTAGTGCACGCTGCAGCCGATGCCGCGTGCGAACAGCGCTTCGATCAACGCGTCGCGGCCGATGCTCGCCGCCTCGGCCAGGCGTACCGGATACAGGTGCCACGCATGCTGCTCGCCCGCCGGCGGCGCGGCCGGCAACTGCAGCGGCAGCCCGGCCAGCCCGGCGTCGTAGGCCTGGGCGATGCGCTGCCGCGCCTGCTGGAAGGCCTGCGCCTTGCGCAGCTGCTGCAGCCCCAGCGCCGCAGCGATGTCGCCCAGGTTGTACTTGAAGCCCGGCGCCACCACCTCGTAGTACCAGCTCGGCACCTGCGCGGTGTAGCGGTCGAAGGCATCGCGGTTCATGCCGTGCAGTCGCATGATCCTGGCCCGTCGGGCCAGAGTGGCATCACGCGTGACCAGCATGCCGCCTTCGCCCGTGGTGATGGTCTTGTTGGCATAGAAGCTGAACACCGTGGCCTCGCTGTCCAGCGTGCCCACGAGCCGCCCGCCGCAGGTGGCCGGCAGCGCATGGGCGGCGTCTTCCACCACCTTCAGGCCGTGGCGCCGCGCGATGTCCAGCAGGGCCGGCATGTCCGCGGCCAGGCCGCCGTAGTGCACGGGGATCAGCGCCTTGGTGCGCGGCGTGATCGCCGCCTGCACCGCCACCGGGTCGATGTTCAGTGTGGCCGGGTCCACGTCCACCAGCCGCACGTCGGCGCCCAGGTAGCGCACCACCTCGGCGGTGGCGGTGAAGGTGTGCGTCGTGGTGATGACTTCGTCGCCGGGGCCGATGCCCAGCCCTTCCAGCGCCAGGTGCAGGCCGGCGGTGGCGGAATTGACGGCCACCGCATGCAGCGAGGCATCGCCCAGAAAGTCGACGAAGGCCTGCTCGAAGCGCGCCGCCTTCGGCCCGGTGGTCACCCAGCCCGAGCGCAGCGTGTCCACCACCTCGGCGATCTCTTCGTCGCCGATGTCGGGCAGGGCAAAGGGCAGGAAGGCGGGTTTCATGGCGGGGCGGCGCGCAGTCTATCGGGCGGCCGCCGTGGCGGGTTTCTGCAGCCAGGCCAGCACATGGGTGCGCAGCAGCGGCAGTGTGTTCACCAGGTCATACAGGCCCGGGTGCAGCCGCACCACCACGCGGGCCAGCGGCGGCGCCAGCGTCACGCGGCGGTGGCGCAGGCGGGCCTGCGGGAACAGCGCACGCAGCCGTGCCAATGGCACGCCGCGCACGTCGGGGTTGCGCGGGTTGTTCACCGTGAAGTCGTAGACCAGCACCGCGCCGCCGGGCTTCAGCCAACCCCACAGCGTGTCGGCCAGGCGCTGCTGGTAGGCATCGTCCAGCAGCGAGGACAGCACCGTCGACAGGTACACGATGTCCATCGAGCCCGGCGCCACCGGCGCCTGCAGCGCGTCGCCGCCATGCAGCCACAGCGCCGCCGGCAGCGCGGCGCGGGACTGGGCCAGGCGCTCGGGCAGCAGCTCGATGCCGCACATGTTCGTTGCCGAAAAGCCCATGCGCAGCAGTTCCTGCAGGTTGCCGCCGCTGCCGCAGCCCACCTCCACCAGGTGCAGGGTCGACAGATTCTCCAGGCCAGCCTCGGCCAGCAGCGCCTGCAGTGCGCGCTGCCGCTCCTGCAGCAGGCGCTGCACCTCGGGGCGTTGCGGGCTGTAGCGGTCGCCGTCGCGGCGCCGGGCATAGCGCGCGGCGATGGCCTGGGCCTCGTCGCCGTCCGGTGGTGCGGGGTTCAAGCCACCGCCTCCAGAAAGCGCTGCGCCAGCACCGCATAGCTGTGGTGCTGGCGCACGTACATGCGCCCGCGCTCGCCCATCGCGCGCCGCTCGTCCAGGCTCAGCGCGGCCAGCTGGCGCAGGCCCGCGGCCACCGCATCGGGCGATTCCGGCGGCACGGTCAGGCCGCAGCCGGCCTCGGCCACCGGGTCATTGCCAGCCTCCACCGAATGCAGCACCGGCACGCCGGCCATCATGTAGTCCATCAGCTTGTTCGGCGCGATGCCGAAGCGGTAGATCGGCACCCGCTGCCAGCCGATGTAGGCCATGTCCACCGCGGCCAGCAGCGAAGGGATCATCGCGCGCGGGATGGGCGGCAGCAGGTTCACGTTGTCCAGCCCCTCGTCGGCGATGCGCCGCGCCAGCCGCGCGCGCTCGTGGCCGTCGCCGACCAGCACGAACTGCAGCGCCACGCCGCGCAGCCGCTGCGCCGCATCCAGCAGCACGTCCAGCGCGTTCGGCAGGCCCATCGAGCCGGCATAGCCCACCACCATGCGGCCGGCCTCGCGCGCCGCTGCCAGCGCGGCCGCCAGGTCCTCGCGCAACGGCTGCGGCTGCGCCGGCCAGTCGTCCAGCGCGATGCCGTTGGGCACGATGTGCAGCTTCCGCAGGTCCAGCCCGCGCGAGGCCATGTACTCGTGCACCTTCGGCAGCATCGACACCACGATGTCGGCGTCGCGGTAGGCGGCGTCCTCTGCCGCCTGCACCAGCTGGATGAAGGGGTGCCAGCGCGGCATGCCGGCCAGCTCGATCGGCGACAGCGGCCACAGGTCGTGCACCTCGTACACCAGCTTCGCGCCCACCGGCCGCGCCAGGTGCCGCGCCACCCAGATGTCCATCGGGTAGGTGCTGGAGGCGATCACCACATCGGGCTGTAGCTCGCGCTGCAAGCGCGGCGCATCGGCCCACACCTGGCGCAAGAAGCGCCAGATGTTGCGCACCCTTCCCAGGCCGTTGCCCTGGTAGGGCGGCGTGGGCACCCAGCGGTAGCGGATGCCATCGATCAGCTCGTCGCCGGCCTGTGGCTGGCGCGCGCGCACATGCGAGTAGTCGGCCGCGACGATCTGCACCCGGTGGCCGGCGCGCACCCATTCGCGGGCCAGGTAGTAGGGGCGGAACTCCATCCCCAGCGCCGGCGAGCCGGCATAGTGGTTCAGCAGCAGGATGTTCATGCGGCGCGCGGCAACGCAAGGTAGCACGCCAGCATGCGGTCCACGCAGCGCTCCCAGTCGTAGGTAGCCGCCACATGGGCGCGCGCCGCGGCGCCCAGGCGCTGGCGCAGCGCCGGATCCAGCACCAGGCGGCGCAAGGCGGCCTGCAGCGCGGCCACGTCGCCGGCCGGCACCACCAGGCCGGTCTGGCCGTCCAGCACCACCTCGGGCAGCCCGCCGGCATCGCTGACCACCGCCGGCAGCCCGCAGGCGCCGGCCTCCACCACCGCCACGCCGAAGCTTTCGGCGCGGCTGGGCGCGACGAAGACGTCCATGCCTTGCAGCCACTGCGGCACCTGCGCATGCGTGGCCGGGCCGGCGAACTGCACGCGCGCTTCGATGCCCAGCGTGGCGGCCAGCGCCTGCAACTCGGCGCGCTGCGGGCCGTCGCCGACGACCCGCAGCCGCAGCACCGGCTGCGCGGCCTGCACTGCGGCATCGGCACACAGGCCGGCAAAGGCGCGCAGCAGCAGGTCGATGCCATAGGTGGGCGCCAGGGTCTTGACGATGCCCAGCGTCAGCCCGCCCTCGGGCGTGAGCCCTTCGCGCGGCCGGAACTGCTGCAGGTCCACGCCGAAGGGCGTGATGGCCGCCGGCGCGCAGTCGGGCACCAGCTGCTGCAGCTGCCGCGCCATCGCGTGGCTGGTGGCCGCCAGCGCGGTGGCGCTGCGCAGGTTGCCGCGCAGCCAGGCGGCATGCAGCGCGCTGCGCCGCGGGAACTCGTCGACGTCGCTGCCCCACACCGACAGCAGCGTCGGCCGGTAGCCGGCCAGCCGCGCCGTGCTGCCGTAGCCGCTGGCGTAGTGCGCATGCAGCAGCGTGGGCTGCCATTCGCGCAGCACCCGGCGCAGCCGCGGCACGTTCAGGAAGTAGCCCCGCATGCCGCCGTGCGGCAGCCACACGCAGGTGGCCGATTCAGGCAGCAAAGCCAGGTCGCAACGGTGCTGCGAGATCACGCACAGCGCATGGCCACGCGCGGCGATGGCCTGCGCCCAGCGCTGCAGGTGGATGCTGTTGGCCGGCCCCAGCAGCGCCACCCGCAGCGGGCCCGTCGATGTCGGGGCGGGCGTACGGCGCCAGGGCTGGGCCTCGGCCAGGAACACCGCCATGGCCGCCGCGCTGCCCAGCGCCCACAGCGCCGCGGCCAGGGCCGGCCCGGCGGCCCGGCCGCTGCCGATCCACCACAGCGCGCCAGCCAGCAGCACCGCCGCGCGCGCAGCCTCGGCCCGCACCGCGCGCCAGGGCAGGCCTGCCGCGCCGGCCTGCACGGCCAACAGGCGCAGCACCGCGTCGGCCGCGGCGGCCAGCAGCATCAGCGCCAGCACCCAGGCCACGCCACCGTAGCCCGCGCCCAGGCCCAGGTCGGGCCAGCGCAAGGCCACGCCGGCCGCGGCCAGCGCCAGCAGCAAAAGCAGCAGCCCGGTGGCCCGTGCGGCCGGCCAGGCGCCTGCCGCATCGGCCTGCTGCATCCAGCGGCGCAGCAGCAGCGGCGCGGCATAGGCCACCGGCGTCAGCGGCACCTGCGCCAGCGTGGCGGCCAGCGTGAACTGGCCCAGCGCCGCGGCGCCGGCGCGTGCCTCCACCAGCGCCTGCATGCCCAGCAGCGCGGCGGTGGCCAGCACCGCCGTCAACCAGGCGGCGCTGCCGTAGTGCAGCAGCTCGGCCGCGCGCACCGGCTGCACCACCGGCGTGGCCGGCCTCTGGCGCAGCCGCCAGACGGCCAGCGCCGCCGCGCCGCCGTAGGCCAGCGCAAACAGCAGCGCCCAGGCCAGCAGGCCCGAGGCGCCCAGCGCACCGAGCAGCAGCACGCCCACCAGCAGCAGCAGCGGCGGCAGCGCGGTGAGCGCGTTGAACCAGGCCGGGTCCGGCAGCGCCAGCAGCTGCGTGCGCAGCTGGCCGTGCAGCACCTGCGCGGCCACCGCCAGCACCAGCGCCGCGGCGGCCGCGCCGGCCAGCGCGGATTCGCCCGTGCCCGGCCACAGCACCACGAACAGCGCGCCCAATGGCAGCGCCAGCAAGGCCGAGGCACCGGCCCAGCGCCGCGCCGCGGCCGCGCGCAGCCGCCCGGACTGCAGGTAGAAGAACAGCGCCTGTGGCAGCCCGAACATCGTCAGCGCGGCAACAAACTCGATCTGCGATTTCAGGTGGCTGAAGGCGCCCTGCGGCCCCGGCCCCAGCGTGCTGCCCAGCCACAGCGTGGCCAGCAGCAGCGCCGCCGCGCCGCTGCCCTGCAGCGCCATGCTACCGAGCAGCTGCCGCTGCAGCGCCGTCACGGCTGGTTGCGGCGGCGCGCCGCGGCGAACAGGTTCGACGCAAACAGCCGCCGGCCCAGCGGCGGCAGCGCGCCGGCCAGGCCGAAGACCATGCGCTTGGCCAGGCGCAGCGGCGCCGCACCGGCATAGGCCGCGCCCTGGTGCTGGCGGCGCAATGTGCGGCAGGCCGGCTCGGCCGGGCTTTCATGCACCCAGACGCGCCGCCACTGCAGCAGCTCCAGCCCCGCCTGCTCGACCAGCCGCAGGCCGTCGGCCAAGCTGTAGCGCCGCAGGTGGCCGGAGACATCGTCCGGGCCGTAGCGCCGGCCGCGATTCAGCCAGTTGTCCTCCAGCGGCAGGTTCAGCAGCACCAGGTCCGCCAGCGCCGCCGCGTCGTGCAGGACGGCGCGGTCGTCGGGCACGTGCTCCAGCACGTCGCTGAGGATCAGCGCATCGGCCCGCGGCAGCGCCAGCGCGCGAAAGTCGCCGCAGCGGAAATCGATGTCCCCAAAGCGCGCCTGCGCCGCGGCGACGTTGCGCGCCGAGATGTCCACGCCGATGCGCCAGCCACCCGGCGGCAGCGGCCAGGCGGCCAGCAGCTCGCCGGTGGCGCAGCCGATCTCGATCACGCGCCGCGGCGGCGGCCCCGGCGGCAGCACCGCCTGCAGCTGGGGCAGCTTGAAGAGCCGCACCTCGGCATCGATCAACGCCTGCGCCAGCGAGCCGGCCTGGCGCCGCGCGGTGTAGTCGGGGTGCGCGTCGTACAGCGCCGCCAGGTCCAGCGCGGCGGCCGGCTCGGGCGCGGCGCCGGCGTCGCGGCCGGCCGGCATCAGCCCAGCGCGCCGGCCAGCGCGGCCACGACGCGGTCCTGCTCGGCCGGTTGCAGGTCGGCGCTCATCGGCAGGCTCAGCACCTGCTGCGCCACCTGCTCGCTGTGCGGGCAGTAGCAGGCCGGGTCGCAGGCCGCATAGGCCGGCTGCCGGTGCAGCGGCTTCGGGTAGTGCACCGCGCTGGGAATGCCCTGCGCGGACAGCTGCGCCTGCAGTGCGGCGCGGTCGTCGGCGAACACCGTGTACTGGCCCCACACACACTCGCGCCCTTCGCGCACCGCCACCGGTCGCACGCCGGGCAGGCCGGCCAGCTGCTGGCCGTAGCGCGCGCCGAGCTCGTGGCGGCGCTGCAGTTCCCAGTCGAAGCGCTCCAGCTTGGCAAGCAGGATGGCGGCCTGCAGCGTGTCCAGCCGGCCGCCCAGGCCGATGCGGGTGTGCTGGTAGCGCGCGCTCTGGCCATGCACGCGGATCTCGCGCGCGGCCTGGGCCAGCGCGTCGTCGTCAGTGAACAGCGCGCCGCCGTCGCCATAGCAGCCCAGCGGCTTGCTGGGGAAGAAGCTGGTCGCACCCCAAGTGCTCAGGCCGCCGCTGCGCCGGCCCTGGTAGCGCGCACCGAAGCTCTGCGCGGCGTCCTCGATGACCGCCAGGCCATGGCGGGCGGCGATGGCGTTCAGCGCGTCCATGTCGGCCACCTGGCCGTACAGGCTCACCGGCACCAGCGCGCGCGTGCGCGGCGTGATGCGCGCCTCCACCTGCGTGGCGTCGATCAGGCAGGTGTCGGGTTCCACGTCCACGAACACCGGTGTGGCGCCGGCCAGCACGATGGTCTCGGCCGTGGCGGCAAAACTGAAGGGCGTGGTGATGACCTCGTCGCCACGGCCGATGCCCAGACTCATCAACGCGATCAGCAGCGCCTCGGTGCCGCTGGCCACGCCGATGCAGTGGCGCACGCCGACGAAGGCGGCAAGCCGCTCCTCGAGCTCCTTGACCTCGGGGCCCAGGATGTACTGGCCGTGTTCCAGCACGCGCTGGATGCGGGCGTCGATGTCCGGCTTCAGCGCCGCGTACTGCGCCTTCAGGTCGGTGAACTGCATAGGCTCAGCGTGTGGCCGCTCAAGCGGTAGCGGTCGCCGGTGTGCGGACAGGTGGCCTCGCCCTCGCCCTGCAGCGGCAGCGGCAGGCGCTCGCCATGGCGGCTCATCCAGCCGGCCTGGCGGGCCGGCACGCCGAGCATCAGCGCGAAGTCGGGCACGTCGCGCGTGACCACCGCGCCCGCACCGACGAAGGCATGTGCGCCGACGGTCACGCCGCAGACGATCGTGCAGTTGGCGCCCAGCGTGGCGCCGCGCTTCACGAGCGTGCGCCGGTACTCGTCCTTCCGCGGCACCGCGGCGCGCGGGTTGTGCACGTTGGTGAAGACCATGCTCGGGCCGCAGAACACATCGTCCTCCAGCGTCACTGCGTCGTAGACCGACACGTTGTTCTGGATCTTGACGTTGTCGCCGATGCGCACGTCGCTGCCGACGTAGACGTTTTGGCCAAAGGAGCAGCCGGCGCCGATGCGCGCACCGCCGCTGATGTGCACGAAGTGCCAGACGCGGCAGCCGTCGCCCAGCTGAGCGCCTTCGTCGACGATGGCCGTCGGGTGGATCGTCGTGGCCATCAGTAAGCGAGCGGCAGGTTCACCCGCTTGCCGTCGCGCGCCGACAGGTACATCGCGATCAGCAGCTCCAGCGACTTCAGGCCCTCGCGGCCGTCGATCTCGGGCGGGCTGGCCTCGCGCAGCGAGCGGATCACGCCTTCGTAGTACAGCGGGTGGCCGTAGCCGTAGACCGAGGTGGTCTGGTAGCTGGCCTCGTCGAGCTGCGCGTCCATCGGGTGGCTGTCGGCGAACTGCCAGTGCTGGATCTCGTTGACCGCCACGCCACCGACACGCACCGTGCCGTGCTCGCCCAGGATGGTGATCGAGCCTTCCAGGTTCTTCGGCCAGGTGAGCATGGTCACGTTGATCGTGCCCATTGCGCCGTTGCGCCACTTCAGCGCCGCGACGCCGGTGTCCTCGACCTCGATGTGGCGGGCCAGCGTGCCGGTGTAGGCCATCACGCTTTCCACCGGGCCGATCAGCCAGTCCAGCAGGTCCACGTAGTGGCTGGCCTGGTTCATGAAAGCGCCGCCGTCGAATTCCCAGGTGCCGCGCCAGTCGGCGCTGTCGTAGTAGCTCTGCGGCCGCGACCAGAACACGTTGACATTGACCATGTAGATGCGGCCGAAGCGCCCCAGGCCGATGGCCTGCTTCAGCAGCTGCAAGGTACGGTTGCGGCGGTTCTGCTTGACGACGAAAAGGCGCACTCCGGCTTCGTCGCAGGCGCGCACCATCGCCAGCCCGTCGCTCCAGCGCGTGGCCATCGGCTTTTCGGTCATCGCGTCGACGCCGGCGGCGGCAATCTCGATCACCTGCTGCGGGTGCAGCCCGCTGGGCGTGGCCAGCGCCACGCAGTCGGGCTGGCTGCCGCCCAGCAGCGCGCCCAGCGAATCGAAGCCTTGCGCGCCCGTGGCCTGCACCGCGCGCTGCAGCGCCGCCGGGTCGGTGTCGCACACGGCCACTAGTTCGGCTTGCGCGGCATGCGCCTGCAGCGCGGCCATGTGGTTCTGCGCCACGCGGCCGCAGCCCACCAGCGCGAAGCGCAGCTTGCGGTCGGTGATTGGAGGGCGGCGGATGTGCATCGAGCGGCGGAGCGCAGCAACCCGAAATTATCGCCGAGGGGGTTGGCCCCATGCCACGCAGGCCGGTGCGCCGCAGGCGAGTGCCTAGAATCCTGGGTCCTACCCTGCCCTGCCCGCCATGACCTCGAACGCCCCCGCCGTGGGTGCCGCGCCCGCTGCGGACCCGAACCAGCTGATCGCCGAGCGGCGCGAAAAACTGGCTGCGCTACGCCAGCAGGGCGTGCCCTTCCCCAATGACTTCAAGCCGCGACACCATGCGGCGGACCTGCACCACCGCTACGGCCAGGTGCCGAACGAGGAACTGGAGCCGCAGGGCATCCGCGTGGCGGTGGCCGGCCGCATGATACTGAAGCGCGTGATGGGCAAGGCCTGCTTCGCCACGCTGCAGGACGGCTCCTTCGGCGCCACGCACGGCCGCATCCAGCTGTACGTGACGCAGGACATGGTGGGCGCCGAGACGCTGGCCGCCTTCAAGCACTGGGACCTGGGCGACATCCTCGGCTGCGAGGGCACGCTGTTCCGCACCAAGACCGGCGAGCTGTCGGTCAAGGCCACGGCGGTGCGGCTGCTGACCAAGAGCCTTCGGCCGCTGCCGGACAAGTTCCACGGCATGACCGACCAGGAGCAGAAGTACCGCCAGCGCTACGTGGACCTGATCACCGACGAGACGGCGCGCGCCCGCTTCGTGGCGCGCAGCAAGGCCATCGCCTCGGTCCGCAACCACATGGTCGAGCACGGCTTCCTGGAAGTGGAAACGCCGATGCTGCACCCGATCCCGGGCGGCGCGAACGCCAAGCCCTTCATCACCCACCACAACGCGCTCGACCAGGACATGTACCTGCGCATCGCGCCCGAGCTGTACCTGAAGCGGCTGGTGGTGGGCGGCTTCGAGCGTGTGTTCGAGATCAACCGCAGCTTCCGCAACGAAGGCATCTCGGTCCGGCACAACCCGGAATTCACGATGATGGAGTTCTATGCGGCCTACTGGAACCAT
>Ga0209369_1000657_pt1 | contig 31244 bp, 21 predicted proteins | sample EBPBio142010_DNA_FD_185865 | JGI IMG/M metagenome (GOLD analysis project Ga0209369, IMG submission 185865) | Wastewater treatment Type I Accumulibacter community from EBPR Bioreactor in Madison, WI, USA - Reactor 1_10/4/2010_ DNA (SPAdes)... | ecosystem: Engineered > Bioreactor > EBPR >... | reverse complement strand
TGATTCGCCAGCACCACGGCTCGATGCTGCGTTTCTATTTTAAGAACTACGCCAAAAGCCCGGGTGGCATGCTTATGGCCCCGTTGGCGGTAGCCGGAATCGGTGCGCGTGCAGGAGCAGCGGTGGGGAAACTGTGGTGGCGCTACTTCAAAGCCGGTACCGCTGGTCTCATGCTGCGTCGCAAGATGAAAAATCCATAGAACGGCAAGTATGAACTGGAAATGATGAATTATGAACGGTGGTTACCGATATTCAGCGTTCATAATTCATCGTTAGCCGTTACTTTCCTATCGCACCACTGCCAAACGACGCGCTCCCGCATACTTCTGTTTGTACGGCGAAGCGTCGAGCGACGAAACGATGGTACCTTCGCGGGTGCTGGCAGCGTGGATGAAACGGCGTTTGCCGATGTAGATGCCCACGTGCGAAATACCCGGCTTATAGGTATTGGCAAAGAACACAATGTCGCCGGGTTTGAGCAGCGACTGTGCTACCGGACTGCCGTATTTGAACTGTTCGGCGGCCGAGTGTGGGAGAGCTTTATAGCCCAGATCACGCATCACGCGGATGATGAAACCGGAGCAATCGAAGCCGTAGCGCGATTCGCCGCCCCACACATAGGGCGTGCCCGCATAACGTGAGGCGACGCGCACGAAGGGGTGCAAACCTTCGCCCTCGGCACCGAATTCATCCATCACGGTGCGCAGGGTGCTGGAAAGCGACATCAGTTCCTGCTGCCCCTTGCTCAGTTTTTCGTTGGTGGTATCGAGACGCTTTTCAGTGCGCTGCAAGTCGGCATCTAACTGCGCTAACAGAATGCGTTCGCGCTCCTGGTTGGCTGTTGACGCGGTCTCTGGCGCGGTGACAGCGGAAGGAGTAGCGCCACCACGCGCAGCAAGCGGCTTGGATGTAGCGGCCGGAACCGCGGCAACAGTGGGTGTCACCACTTTAACTGGAGTTGGTTGAGCTTTGGCGATCAGCACTTTCCCAACCGGAGCTTTGGCGACCACCGGCAGGCGCACCTCTGCTTCAGGCTTGGTGGCGATGGGCGGCTTACCGGTCGCCAGTCGTTTGCCCTGGGATGCTTCCTGGTTCAATGTAACAATGACACTGGAGGAGGCTGTGGGTGTCATCGAGGGCTGTGCTTGCATTTGAGCCTGCGACAGGCCGGGCGTGAATGCCAGGCTTGCGCTACCCAGAAAACCGGCCAGCCGTAGTGGGGTGAAGAAGCGTGTTTCCATCATAATCTGCAAAAAAATATCAATTTTTCCCTACAACGAAAAAATCAGATTTGTTCGACACGAACAGTTGCCTGTTCGCCATACGCCAGGGTGAAGCTATACAGCTCGTTGGGCTGCAACGCGACACGTTCGCCAATTTCCAAACCAGACTTGACGCGATTGTATTGTCCATCGCCCGGAGCCAGCAAAACTTCACGCCATTCTACCCGGCACTGATCGGCCAGGCGGTCTCGCTTCTGGTTTTGCAGGGGTGAGAGGACTGCAACATACGTCTTGCCACCTTCTGCGCGGCGCACTGCCGCTGTCGGGATGTGCAACGCGGTATTCTGCGAAGGTTTTGAAACCGAAAAGAACACCGGCATGCCAGGCTTGAATGCACGTGGCGAAAGCCCGTTCTGGTTATTGCCAATCTGCTGGGGCGGGTTATGCACGGCAAGACGCACACGAGCGGCACCGCCCCTGATGGCAGGTGGAGCTACGGCCAACACACGCGCCATTGATGGAATATTGATGCCCGAACCAGTAGGACTGTCTTGGCCTGGATACCCCCCGGCCGAAGTGCCTTGCCTTTGCACCAGTGCCAGTACTTGCATGTTAGGCTTGAGCGATTTCCAAATGCCGCTTTTATCGGTAATCATCACTTGCAAATGATCGGGACGCCCCACCGTGACCAGGGCCTCGCCAGGCTTGACCACGGTTTTATCGGAAACCACCCAGGTCACCACGCCGTCGCGGGTGGCTGTGATGGCTGATTGCGTGGTGCGCATCTGCGGCACGTTCTCCCACATGCGGCGCTGCGCCGCTTCCAGGTTTTCGGTCGCTCGCTCGAACTGTCGTCGCGTGCTCTGCACCGGACGACTATAGCTTTCCACCTTGCGGCGAATACGCTCGGCATCGGCGATGGCGTCTTCGCTTTCCTTCATGGCGGTGCGGGCAATGAGGGCGGCATCGGCAATGGTAATCTTGCCCGAGCTATTGCGCACCGGCTGGTTAGCGACCACAGGCGCAGTCTGTGCTTGCTCTTCAAACACCTGCAAATCTTGCGTGGCACGGCGAGCGGCATCGTTGGCCTTGCTGCGTGTTTCCTGAGCACGTGTCTGTAAGCGCGCAGCATCACGCTGGGCTGCAGCCGCCCTGGAATTGGCAACGGCCAGTGCCTGGCGTGCTTCACTCACTGCTTTGGTGACATCGGCATCATTGCTATCGTTGGCATCCGGTGCATCGTCGTTATCGGGGATAATGCCCAGATTGGGCTTCTTTTCCGTCGCCTTCATATCGGCCATGGCGGCCTGCAGCTTCTGCTGCCTGGCATCGACCAGGTCTTGAGCTTTGCGCGCCGCCTTCTGGGCGGTTTGTGCTTGCTGCTCGGCCCAGGAGGCATCGTCTTGCAGTTTCTGGCTTTCGCGCAAAGCAGCCTTTCTGGCATTGGCGCGCGCCGAAGCCGAGGGGCGCGAAGGCGTAGCTGTTACAGTGGGCTTGGTCGCTGGGGCGCTATGGCTCACTTCTTCACCTTTTTGCAGCTTGGCAATGAGTTCACGCGCCTCGGTTACGCGCTGTTGTGCCACCGCCACGCGTTCTTTAGCCCGCTCCATTTCTTCATTGGCGGCGCTCATGCGGCTTTCCAGTTTTTCCTGCTGCTTGGCCGCTGCGATTTGTGCATTTTCGGCCCGGTTTTGCCACTGGTCGAGCGGCGAGGAGGTCGTCACCGGCGGGGCGACGCCCGTGGTCAGCAACACGATTTTTTGCCCGGCCTTCACGAACTGCCCTGACTGAACCAGCGTTTTGGCCACTTCGCCACTTGTCTGCGAGGCTATTTTCTCGCCGCCCGTGGCTTCGAGCCGTCCGCGCAACACGACGTAATCACCGGCGCTCTGGTTGGAAATGAGAATGGTCTGGGAGGCGGGCACCACCCATTCACTCGCAGAAATCACCTGACTGGAAGCTGCACCCGAATTGCCAAACATGCCGAGTGGTGTGGGCAGCGAGGTCTGGGACGAGAGAACGGCTAACCCAAACAGAGCCAACGCCGGTGTGGCAGCCCAAAAAACACCGTTGCTGACCACCGGCACGCCGGGCCACCGGCGACGCGGCGAATCGGTCGCCGAAACAGTATCGGCAACTACGGGAGTTTCTTCCGGGGTGGGCAAATTTGAAGACATGAAAAACAATCGATCGGAGACCAGCAAAAACAGCCGCACACACACTGCGGCACACTACTCTTATTTTACCTCGAATAGCGATAAAAAGGAGACAAAACCCGGTAATTTATCGCGCTAAACATGCGCGCTGCCACCAATTCGGTTCACAGCACACGAACTGCGCTTTACAGACGCCAGGTAACGGCCAAGGTTTCGAGAAAGACGCCGCATGCTCCACTTATTTTTCTGCTTTCGCGCCGGGTTTGAAGCAGACTCAACCTTGAGCTTCGAAAAAAATGTTTAAAGCTGCCTTAAGCGGGGTATAATTAACCTTAGTTACACGAGTTACTAACATCATGTCCAGCGTTACCATGAACCAAATAGCTGAGGCCGCCGGGGTTTCCCGGGCGACGGTTTCGTTCGTGCTCAACAAACGCGAGCGTGCAAACGGCAGCATCAGCCCGGAGACGCGGCAACGCGTTCTCGATATCGCTGACGATCTGGGCTATCGTCCCAATCGCACTGCACGTGCGCTGGTAACCGGTCGCTCCAACCTCATCGGTTTATGTGTCCGCGACCTGGGCATGCCGCACTACGCCAACGTCATTCGCCGCATGGAAAACCGTATCCGGCAGTCTTCACTCCACCTGCTGGTCAGCCGGTGGGATAACGATCCGGGCGTAGACGACAGCCATATTCTCGAAGACATTTTCCCCTGGCCGCTGGACGGAGTGCTGGCGCTCGAAGCGGTGGAAATTCTCAGTCGGCATTGGGAGGCAAAGGGAACCTGGCCCTCCCCCATCGTGAGCATGGGCGGCACCAGCTATCACCTCGACAACCTCGACTCGGTAGGTATCGATTTATCACTGGGCGTAACCCAAGCCCTCAAACATTTGGTTGAAATCGGTTGCCGTCGCATCGCTTTTGTCTCCCATTCATTCAAGACCCACGAGCAAGACTGGCGCATACAAGCCTATTGGCAAATGATGCAAGAGTTAGGCAAAGAAACGGAGTTCGTCCTCCTTTTCGACCAGGAACGCGCCACCGCCCACCACGAATTCAAGGCCTATGTCGCCCGGCACGGCTGCCCCGACGGCCTGATTTGTATTAATGACGAAGTAGCCCTGGGCATCTATCGCGCGCTGTGCGACTTGCAAATCAACGTGCCCCGCGATGTCGCCCTCATCGGCTGCGACGGCATTCCCGATACCCAATATCTCGAATGCCCCATCACCACCATCGTGCAGCCGGTCGAAGAGATGTGCCGCATCGCTTGGGAGATGCTTCAGCAACGCATTGAAAACCCCGATCAAGAAATCCAGCATCAAGTGTTGATTCCCACCCTTGCAATCCGCGATTCCACGCAATATTTTGGAGGTAAAAGGAAATGAAAAACGATTCCCGCCCGAAAGCCTGCCGCACAAAAAGAGGATTCACCCTCATCGAACTGCTTATTGTAATTGCTATCATAGCAATACTCGCCGCGATTCTCTTCCCGGTGTTTGCCCGCGCGCGTGAGAATGCAAGGCGAAGTAGCTGTATGAGCAACTTGAAGCAGATCGGTCTGGGCATCATCCAATACACCCAGGACTATGATGAACGGTATCCGTTGGCTGCTCCAAAGAATCTCGTCTCACCGCCGGATGGTGCCTCGAATGGTCCTTCACAGATTCAAACCGATACCTCCATGCCAGGCCGTTATTTTCAAAATCGCCACAATGCCACCTGGGGGGCCAACTTCTATGTCACCTGGATGGACTTAATTCACCCTTATATTAAAAATGTGCAGGTTTTTGTTTGCCCTTCCCATACCCTAACAGAAGTAGGGCGTATTCTTCCTTCCTATGGTTACAGCACTGCTATCAGCAACTGGCACTTCGCGTATTTGCGCTATTGTAACGGCTGCGGCGTGACTCCAGATCTTCCGTTGGGCTTGGCACAGGTTAATCACCCTGCCAGTACCTATTTAGTAGTGGAAAGCCAAGGGCCTGTCTCTTACGACACCGGTCCGCTTGGCCAAGGGACCACTGCGCGTGGGACCAACTCTGAATACGTTGCACCTCACCTTGAGGGTGGCAACAGCGTCTACGCCGACGGACATGCGAAGTGGGTGCCGGTGCAAAAATTCAAAGCAATTTCCGGTGTGGATGTTGGTTGCAGCCCACTCACCAACCCAAATGCCAACTCAGCCTGGTGCGATAAAGGATGGAACCCTTATATCGAATAAATAATTGCCATTCAGCTAAAAGCCGGTTTTTCTATTTCAAAAAATTTCGCGTTATGCAAAAAATCTTCTTCATTTTTATCGCTCTTTGCCTGTTGAGTCTGCAACAGATGACTGTTAGCCGCGCGCAAAATCTGCCCCTGACCAACCAGGGCCAGCCCGTTGCCCGGATTGTGGTTGGCGCCACAGCCACTTCAACCGAAAAGTATGCCGCGCAAGAATTGCAGCGCGCGCTCCAACTCATGAGTGGCGCGCAGTTATCCATTGGCCAGGCAGCTACGGCCAATGCAGCTCAAATCGTCATCGGCACGCCGCAAAGCTCTTCCGCTATTAAGAGCGCCAATCTCTTCAATACCAAAAGCGAAGAAGAAACCCGCGTGGTGCGGCGCGGCAATACGCTGTATCTGGCTGGCCCCACGCCCCGCGCTGCCCTGCAGGCCACCTACACCTTCTTGCACGAAACGCTCGGCGCGCGCTGGTTCTGGCCGGGCGATAGTGGCGAGTATCTGCCCAAGCAGCCCAGTATTGCCGTGGGCAACCTCGACGTGCGCCATGTGCCCAGCCTGTGGTCGCGCAAACTCTCCATCAATGACCCGCACTTCGATGAAGAGACCGCCACCTGGATGGCGCGCAACCGCATGAACGGCCACAACGTGCAGACCAACATCAGCAAGGAGTATCTGGTGGAGCGCGGCCTGCAAATCATGATCGGCGGACACAACCTGGTCCTGCCCCATGAGTTGCTGGAAAAGCACCCCGAATACATGGCGGAATATGGCGGCAAGCGCCAGATTCCGGTGGGGCATCCCCCGCATTTGTGCTGGGCCAACCCCGGCGTGCAGGAAGAAGTCGTGAAGATGGCCAGCCAGTGGTGGGAGGATAACCCGCTGGTGACTTCCATCAGCTTCTTCGGTGCCGATCACAACCACTTTTGCGAATGCAGCCTGTGCGCCGCCTGGGCACCGGATGTCACCACGCGCTGGCAGAAGTTTTCAAAAATCGTGATTTCCAAGCTCAACGAAGAGTACCCCGGCAAGGAGTATCAGACCCTGGCCTATCAGGCCTACCGCGACGTGCCCAAGGAAGTCGCACCCTACTCCATCATCGGCTACACCACTTATAACATCGACTACACCAAGCCGCTGGCGCATGAAATCAACGCCGCTGCGCGTGGTGAAATCAAGGCCTGGCAGCAGGTTGGCGGCAGGATGGGCATTCGCGGTTACCAGTTCATCCCCTTCCGCGAACCGATGTTCGCACCGATTGCTTCGATTATCGTCGATGAAATCAAATGGTCGAAAGAAAACGGGCTGGTCGGCTGGGAATCGGAGGTCGCTCCTTATAACTGGCCCCGCAACAGCCCAAATCAGAGCGCCAACTGGATTACCAACCGCCTGGCGCTCTATGCCGTGGCCCAGGCAATGTGGAACTCTAACATCGACACCAAACAGCTTGTCCGCGATTGGAACCAAACCGTCTACGGCGCGGCGGGCGAATCGATGAACGATTACTACTGGCTGATGGACAATGCGTGGAATTCGAGCAAAATCGGCCTGGGTTATTTTCTGCAGCCCCCCGCCGGTTTTGTGAGCCACTTCATCTCCGACGACTTGCTCAAACAGGCCGATGCCTCCTTTGCCCAGGCCCGCCAGAAGGCTGCTGCGATTGCCGATGGCACCCAGCGCCAACGCGTGCAGGAGCAAATTCAGCTTGAAAGCACCATGCTCGATAAATGGCGTCAGGTCTATCTGTTGCAAAAAGGCCGCGCCGCACATTTTCAGGCGTATGCCCCACTGGCAACCGGCGCTCCTCAACTTGGGGCCGAGGCCGGGGAAGAAATCTGGAAAAGCGCCGGTCGCCTTCCGGCTTTTGAAGATGCCCAGGGCAACGCCATCGCACCGCAAACCGAAGCCTACGTGTTGTGGGACAATGAAAAGCTCTATCTGCGCTTCGTTGCGCACGATGACCAGATCAAGAACCTGACCGCCAGCGATACCGGCCGCGATAATAATCCCTTTCCGGACGATAACATCGAACTCTTCCTCGAAAACGTTGGCCAACCCGGCCACTATTATCACCTGGCCTTTAATACCAAGGACGCTTTCTACGATGCCAAGTCCGATGGCGCGATGAACTTCGACAAAACCTGGAATCCCCAATGGCAGCGCAGCGTGAAAGTGCTGGGCGACCGCTGGATTGCCGATGTTGCTCTCCCCTTCAATGAGTTTGGCGTGACAGCTAAAGAGGCAGCCAACTGGAAAATGTCGTTTAAGCGCGGCGCCACCAACGGCCGTTCCGGCACCGGTTGGCCCGATGCGGCGTATCACAACCCCGCTTCGTTTGGCACGCTTACGCTGGTGAACAAAGTTCCGGAGCAGAAGCGGATTCTGCTTTACGATGCCGAAAAAAGCAGCACCAACTTGCGTAGCGAACTGGCCAAGTTTGGCTTTACTATTAAGAACATCGCCAGCGATGAAGCAGAACTGAAAGCCGCGCTCGCCAATGGAACCGATTTACTGTTGCTGCGCCGTCCCGGAACTTTTGCACTGAGTAACGAGTTCCTCTCCGGCCCGGTGCGCACTTTCCTTGAAAACGGTGGCGTGGTGGTAGTTTCAGCCTACGCTGAAGTGCCGCTTGACCAATGGTTTGGCCCCACCGCCGCGGTGAAATGGAGCGGCTGGGCCATTGACGAAAACCGCATCACGCGTTCATCGACGTCAGGAGTGTGGCAGCAGAAACCGCATGATATCACCGGTATCATCCGCAACGGCCTCACTCCGGCTAATGCCTACTTGCCTCGGAGCGATGCCTGGGAAGTTTTAGCGAACTTAAAAATGAAAAACGGTGAAGATCACCCCTACTTGCTGCGCCAGAGAATCGGCAAAGGCACATTGGTACTCACTTCTTCAGATATGGGATATGGCGGTGGGCATGAGATCTTCGGTAATCAGAACCCGCAAGCTACGGCCATGCTGTTGGAAAATCTGTTGGTAAGCCGAGAGTAATACCGAGCACTATGGACCGTCGGCGACTCGCCAGCACAGGCATAACGTCGCCATCAGCATTTCAAACATTAATGCCAGCGGTCCATAGGTAAACGAAACACAGAGGGCATGCCATACTATTCCCATGCCCTCTGCACCGTCTATTAAAAAGAAGGTCTTACAGACGCTCGATAAACACATCATCGAGCAACTACAAACGCAGACGTTCACCCATATCGATGGTAGACCACCTTTCTATTGGGACAGTGCTCCCCATAAAATTATTCGCCGCCGCCTCCTGCCCAACCCACACCAGCATCCACTGAATTTCTACACCGAATGGGGTGACAGTATGCTGGCCCGGCGCATCGACCGCCTGGTACTCCGCTACGCCGGTATATCCAGGGAACGATTCGGTATCACCCAAAGCCAGGCTGACGAATTGCGAAAAGCCGGGCTGCACGTCCCGGCGGGAATAGTAGAATGTCGCGTTGCCGCCCCGGCCTTCTACTACATTCCGCCTTACGTTCCCCATTACGGAGAAGCCCTGGTCGACGAGGCTGGACCGGGTGGTTTCCTCTCTTTGGAATTTAACGAAAACGAGCTATTTATCCACCTCAAAGGTACTTATCACCTATATATCCCTTCACCCCGGCTCAGTCGTTATTTACGACAGTATCTGATACTGCTCAAAAATCGCCATACCAACGGGGCACAAACGATCATGCTGGAGTTAGCGATACAGCTCAAAGCCTATTTGGAAACCCACAACCCGAATATTAGCAACAGTGCCTGGCCGGCATTTGAAAACCGTACGATTTCCATTCCTCTCGACACCTCGCAGCGAAATATCCGGCTCTGCCATGCCGTGATCGACTACGTCCAGCAGCACTTGCACCTCCCGCTCACCTTGGAAGGAATCGCCGAACATCATCAGGTCTCCAGCGTTCATCTCAATCGTGTCTTTCAAGCTGAAATCGGCATAACATTGATGCGCTACGTTACCCAATGCCGCCTGGAAGTCGCCAAACACATACTCCAACGGACCAATGAAGACATCACCGCCATCGCCCAGTTGGTCGGTTTTGCCAGCCTGTGCAGCTTCGATACGGTCTTTAAACGCGAGGTTGGAGTCACACCCCGCCGTTATCGCCAACAAACCGCAGACTGAAATGCCATACTGTAATTGTCATTACATTTCCCATTCCGGTTTACTTTTTACATGCCCTTTGCGCGCTCTGTCAAAAAGAAGGTCTTGCAAGTTCTCGAAGAACATATCATTCCACAACTGCAAAAGCAGACATTCACTCATATCGACGGCAGGCCGCCGTTCTACTGGGATGGTGTGCCGCATAAAATCATCCACCGGCAGCCACTCCCCAACCCACAGAATCATCCACTAGCCTACAGCACCAACTGGGAAGACAGCATAGCTGCCCAGCGCATCCACCGCCTACTTCTTCGCTACAATGGAATTTCACGAGAGCGCTTCGGTATCACTCAAGACCAGGCTGCTGAACTTAAAAAAGCCGGGAGCCGCATACCGGCAGGAATAATGGAGTGTCGCGTTACTGCCCCCGCCCTCTATTACATCCCACCCCACATCCCCCATTACGGGGAGGCTTTGATCGACGAAGCAGGCCCAGGGGGCTTCCTCTCTTTCGAATTTAACGAAAACGAGCTATTTATCCACCTCAAAGATAACTATCACCTATACATCCCATCACCCCGATTAAGCCACTCTTTACAGCAATATCTGATGTTGCTCGAAGCGCGCCACACCAACGGAGCACAAACGATTATGACGGAATTGGCGATGCAGCTCAAAGCCTATCTGGAAACCCACAATCCCAATATCAGCAACAGTTCTTGGCTGACATTTAAAAATGGCCCCATCTCCATTCCCACCGATGCTTCACAGAGAAACATTCGTCTCTGCCATGACGTAAGCGATTATATCCAACAGCACCTGCACCAACCGCTTTCACTGGAAGAAATCGCCCACCGGCATCAGATTTCCAGTGTCCATCTCAATCGCATCTTCCAGGCCACTATCGGCATGACGTTAATGCGCTATGTTACCCTCTGTCGCCTTGAAGCCGCCAAACAAATGCTGCGAGATACCAGTGAAAATATCACTTCAATCACCCAATTAGTCGGTTTTGCCAGCCTGTGCAGCTTCGATACGGTTTTTAAACGCGAGGTTGGAATCACCCCACGCCGTTATCGCCAACAAACGACACACCAAAATCCAGATTTAGCCAAAATGTAGTTTTCATTGAGATATTAGCCACATTTTCAGGTTTAGCCACCGATTACGGAGGGTATAATTACTCTCGATACAAGTTATACCCTGAATTCCTTTATATCCAGGAGCAAAACCATGCAAAAACGCCATTTAGCGAGAGCTTTTACACTCATAGAACTTTTAGTTGTTATAGCGATCATCGCTATCCTTGCCGCAATTCTCTTTCCTGTCTTCTCCCGAGCCCGTGAAAACGCACGGCGTTCCAGTTGCCAGAGTAATCTCAAACAAATAGGCCTGGGCATTATGCAATATGTGCAAGATTACGACGAGAAATATCCATTGACCTGGTTTGGCCGGATAACAGCGGGAGCGAACGGTGGTTACGTGCAAACGGTCGCCGACACACCGGGAAGGGAGTTCATAACATGCGATCCATCGAGTTGCACGTCAGGTGGCGAGAAGAATCATATCACCTGGATGGATATGATTTTCCCTTATGTCAAAAGCGTGCAGCTTTTCCATTGCCCTTCCTCACGCGACGCCGTCACGGTTCCCGACTACCACTATTCGGGAGCATACGGCAACGCCCCGGCTTCGACACTCGCTGATCTGGCAAACACAAACTGGAAAACCTATTACTTCGGCAACGCCATTATTGGTGGTGCAGTCCCAGCAGCGGCACTGGTGCGTCCTTCGGAAACCGCTATGGTTTATGAATCGAGCGGCCTGACCGGTGCTACCAACCCCCTCTCAAAATACCTTCTGGGTGGCACGCCAAACTTCACCGGTAACTTCAAACTCGAAGCGACCACTCATCTGGAAGGTAACAACCTGCTCTATGGCGACGGGCACGTGAAATGGAAATCTACTTCAGCACTGGTAGCCGAAACCAACACCGCAAGCGGCACCTGGGATAGCACTAACTGCGTTTTGACCAGCATCGTCGAAACCCGCCCCTATTGCAGCCGTTTGTGGAACCCGTTCCGCCCTTAACGAAGCTACAATATAAACCAACATCGTCTCTATTCTTAAAAACTTATGGTGAAGCTTTCCTTTCTTAATGCCCGCTTAGGTTTATTGTTAGGCTGCACCGTGGCAGCGCTGCCAGCAGCTTGCCTGGCTCAGACCGATACACCAATCCAACAACGTCGCATTGCAGTGCTCAACGCCGGACAAAAAGGTGCCGCCGGACTGCCTATGGTGCAAGCCGCATTGAAAGACCCCAATGCCCTGGTACGGCGAGCCGCGACCCAGGCATTGATTGAAATCGGTGCTCCCGCCAAAACCCTGTTATTGGATATCTTGAAGACCGATGCCGATAATCTGGCTCGCCGCACCGCTTTGCGCGGCCTGCTGGCACAAAATGATAGTGCCCAGACAATGATGGTCATTGAAACGGCGCTGGCCGATGCCGATGAGCGGGTGCGCGTCACGGCCGTGGAAGCCCTCACCGCCATCCGTCCGCATACCCGTACGACCGCAGCGTTGTTGGAAAAAGCCCAGCACGATCGCTCGCCTCTTGTAAGCCGCCTTGCGTCGCAGGCGGCTTGGCCGTTTAAAGATGAAGTAATGGCGCTACGCGAAACGCCACAGTATAAAGACACTCCCCTCTCTGTGGCGCAAACCATTCCACTACCCACCGATGGCTGGCTGTTTACACTGGACGAACCCCAAACCGGCCACACCAAGAATTGGTTCGCCCCGGATTTCAAAGCCGACGGCTGGAAAACTCTGTCCATCGGTAAAGCCTGGGAAGACCAGATTGGCAAACCTTACGACGGCGTTGCCTGGTATCGTCACAGCTTTATCCTCCCCGCCAAACCACAGCAAGTGGGCACCGACCTGGTCTTTGAAGCCGTCGATGAAAGCGCCTGGATTTGGGTCAACGGCAAATTCATCGGCCAGCACGATCTCGATCTGGATGGCTGGGACAAACGCTTCGCCGTGGATGTGAGCAACGTTTTGAAATGGGGAGAAACCAACCAGATTACGGTGCGAGTGTTGGACCGCATGTATGCCGGTGGTATCTGGAAGCCGGTTTATCTGGAAGTGCTGAAGAAGTAGGTTTTTGAGTTCTAAATTCTGAATGTTAGTCTTACTTTCTTTTAATAGTATGAAAATGACGAAAATTCCGCCCCAAATTCTCTTAGCCGGTCTATTAGCTCTGGCACCTGCCGGAAGCGCATGGGCACAGGTGCCCCAACCCTGGCAAGTTCCCTACACCGTTGAAAATGCTACCGACACCGGAGTTATCGGGCTTTGGCATTTCGATGCACCCGCTCCTGGCAATGACTCCTCCAGCCACGGCCATCATCTCATTCTGCGCGGTAAAGACAGCACCTTCATAGCCGAGGGCAAGTTCGGTGGCGCGCTGCAACTGGGAGGGCAAAATGAACCCGGCGATACGCGGCAGGGTGCCCAGGTTATCGACAAAGACAGTCTCACACCGGCGGGGGCGTTCACCATTGAAATGTGGATTTCACCCGGTGAAGAGTTGGCCAGACAAAGCGCGGCCTTCTTGCTGGATAAAAAACTCTACCACTACCAGTCCGACCGGCCGGGAGCCAACAACGACTATCTGCTGATGCTGAAGAAATCGGGGGCAGACAAATTCTATGTCGAAGCACAATTAGGGTTTGGCAACAGCACCGGAACCGTAAGTTCTACACCACAGACTCTTGCCGCCGGGCAGTGGTATCATGTCGCCCTTTCCTACGACGGCCAGGGCAACGCAACCCTCTTCCTTAACGGCGCGCAAATCGGCACTGCGCAATGGCAGGAAAGACGCGGAGTTAGCAACGGCCCACACAATCTCGTTATTGGCGACCGCATCGGCAGCACCGGCCAGCGGTTTTTCGGGCGCATCGATGAAGTACGCATCACCAACCAGGCTTTGCGTTTTGCGACCGGTAATGTCATCGTAAAGAATACAGGTTCACGCACAGCGTTTACACGCTATGAAAAGAATGCGGTGCTACGTTTTGAAGTGCTCAACGATACCGCCGAGCCACTGACCGATGCCTCTTTGCGCCTTCAGGGCATTAACTACAGTGTGGCGCTGCCCAGCATCGCTCCGGGACAAAGCCATACCATCGCCGTGCCACTCGATACCGGGCTACGCCCCGATACCTATCGCCTCACGGCGGCTGTGGAAACGGCTCATAAAAAAGTGCTCAGCAGCCCATTGGCTCTCACTTTCACAGTGGTACCAAGAACCCTGCCCAATGGTTTCCCCGTCATCATGTGGACTTCGGCCGCTAATGACTATCAGGAGCTAAAAGACCTTGGCTTCACCGGCCAGATGATTCACCCTATCGATTACACGCTGGTATGGAATAACGAAGGGAAAGGACTGGCCGCCAAACCCGACCGCATCAACCAAGTACGCCAGCAGTTCGACAAGTTATATGGGCTTGGACTGAATGGTTATGCTCAAATCACACCCGGGCGCGCTGCCCACCAGATACATCCCGAATTTAACCGCGTCACACGTGAAGGCAAGGCTGTAGAAAACATCGATGGTTTGTTTCCGCGCGTTCAACAGTATGCCCGCGATACGGGTGTGGCGATGGCTCGCACCTTCGGCGATTTACCCGGTTGGCAGGGTTCGCTCATTCATACTGAAGTGCGCGACCACGGCGTGCCCAGCTTTACCGATGTCGCCCGGAAAGCCTATCGTGAATACAGCGGCGGGGAGATTCCTCCGCAAGTCACAACCGCCGGTGGTGTGAAATACCGTGAACTTTCCGATATTCCCACCTCGCGCATTGTCCCTGATGAGCATCCTATTTTAAAGTATTACCGTTGGTATTGGCGCACCGGCGATGGCTGGAATATCCTCAACTCGCAAGTCGTCGACGGCTTGAAAACAGCCGCTCGGAAAGACCAGTTCACCTGGTTCGATCCGGCCGTGCGCGCGCCCAGCCTTTACGGCAGCGGTGGCAAAGTCGATTACATCAACCAGTGGACCTACACCTACCCCGACCCGCTTAAGATTGCCCTGGCTACCGACGAACTGTTTGCCATGGCTGGTGGGCAGCCGGGCCAGAAGGTGATGAACATGACGCAGGTGATCTGGTATCGCTCGCAGTCCACCAAAACCCCCATCCCCGGCAAGGAAGCAGAATGGGAAAAAATTTCACCCAATGCCCGCTTCATCTCCATCGCACCCGACCACTTGAGCGAAGCGTTGTGGCTCAAGCTGGCGCGCCCGGTGAGCGGCATTGCCTACCACGGCTGGGGCTCGATGGGCGATAAATTGGGTTTTGAAGCCGAAGGTGCCTACACTACCACCAATGTCGAAACCCGCCGCCGCCTGACTGATATCATTAAAAAAGTGGTGCAACCCCTGACTCCGACCTTATTGCAAGTTCCCGATGCGCCTTCCGATGTCGCCTTTTTAGAAAGTTTCTCCTCGCAAATTTTGGCCGGTCGCGGCACCTCGGGCTGGGGCGGCGGTTGGGGAGCAGATTCCTACCTTATCGCACTGCATGCTGGTCTGCAGCCGCAGATCGTCTACGATGAAACTATCCAGCAAAAAGGACTCGATAATTACAAAGTGCTGTTCCTGACGCACTGCGACGTGTTGACGCAATCGGTAGTAAATGCCATCAAAAAGTTCCAGCAGCGCGGCGGCATCGTGGTGGGCGATGAATTCCTGGCCCCGGAAGTTGCGCCGGATATCCTCCTGCCCAGCTTCAATCGCGGCCGTCCCGACGACAGTAAGAAAACCATGCTGCAAAAAGCTACCGAACTACGGAGCGAGTTGGATCAGGTTTATCGCCTCAAGCTCATCAGTTCTAACCCGGAAGTAGTAACACGTCGCCGGGTCTTTGGCAGCAGCGACTATATTTTTACCATCAACGATAACCGCACCTTCGGCGATTATGTGGGGCAGCACGGCATCGTGCAAGAAAAAGGCCTGCCGTCTCAAAGCACCGTCACCCTGCCCGGCAAAACCGGTTTCGTTTATGACTTACTCAACCGCAAACAAGTGAGCGCCACGCGTTCTGGCAACGATTTGCAATTCACCGTTAATTTAGGTGCAGGCGAAGGCACCCTGTTCCTGGTAACGCCCGAAGCCGCAGGCGCGCTCAAGGTAACGGCACCAGCCACGGCAACACGCGGCAGCAACGTTCCTTTCACAGTGCAACTCAACGACAGCAAAGGCAAACCGCTGGCCGCTGTAGTGCCGCTCGAAGTGCGGGTTCGCGACCCTCAGGGTCGTGCCAGTGAAATCGACGGCTACTACGGCGCAGCTAACGGCCGGTTGGCTTTGACGCTCTCGCTGGCTTCCAACGACCTGCCCGGTAAATGGCAAATCGAAGTTTCCGAGCGTCTGCGCGGCCAAAAAACGACGGCAACGTTTACTGTTAAATAATCGCTTTCCTCTGCCCAAAATAATAACCACCCGCCGCCAATGCGGCGGGTGGTTATTATTTTGGGACTTAACTTTTATAGACCGCCGGCATCCTGCCGGCAATGGGATAACAGTGATTTGAAATGCTGATACTGGCGTTATGCTTGTGTCGGCAGGATGCCGACGGTCCATAAATCCGTTCTTTCCAAAATAAAAATGTTTAGAAACAGTTAACCTGGGGTATAATAGAGCCGTCTCTGATACATATCAGACAATTCTCTACTCTATGACACCCAAGCAAGCCGCTTCCAACAATTCACAGCCGAAATATTTGCAAATCTATCATTTGATGGAAGAGCAGATTCGCAACGGCACCCTTAAGCCGGGCGATCAACTTCCTTCGTTTACCGATTTGCGTGAAAAGTATGGTGCCATGCCCACCACCGCCGAGCGGGTCTATGCGCGCCTGGAAAAAGAAAACCTGGTGGAGCGCCGTCCCCGGCGCGGGGTTTTCGTGGCTTCGCGGGAACGCTCACTGACAGGAACTATTGGTTTGGTATTGCACTCGGCTTCGCGGCAATCGACCAGTAACGAGTTGCGTATGCAGTTGCTGCTCGACGGCATCCGCGCCGCTTGCCGGGAAAACCATACCGAAATTCTGCTGGTGGAGGATGAAGACGCCCTGCGCCCCGACAAAACAGACGGACTGATTCTCTACTGCGACAAGCTCGAAGCCTATGCTCTGGGCATCACTTCGGCTATGCCGCATGTGTTACTTTTTCAAAATGCCGACGACCTGACTTGCGTCACGGTCGATGATTTCGGCGGCACTAAACTCGCCACCCGGCACCTCATCGAGCAAGGCCACCAGCGCATCGCCTGCCTTACCGAAGAGTTGCTCGAAGTTCCCACTCAGCGCCGCGCCGGTTGCCGCGCCGCTCTGGAAGAAGCGGGCATTACCGTCGATGCCCGCTGGCTGCGCCAGTGTAAGAAAATCGATTCCAATGTGAACTCACCTTATCTCGACTGGGGACGCAAACAGATGCAGGCCTGGCTGGCAGACGGCTGGCAAGACCTGGGCTGTACTGCCATTGTGGTACAAAACGATATCGCCGCTATCGGCGTGATGCAAGCCTTGCAGGAACACGGCATTGCCGTTCCCGAGCAGGTCAGCGTCGTCGGCTTCGACGGCACCGATATTTGCGACCTCGCTTACCCGCGCCTGAGTTCGGTTCAAGTGCCGCTTTACCAGGTAGGGCAAGAAGCGGTGCGCACCCTACTCGGCCAAATCCACAATGGCCCGCAAGCCCCCCGCAATATCACTCTTCCTGTCAGCTTGCGCCACGGCAATTCCGTCGTCCCCGCTGCCGCAATCCTTTGAAATTGAATTTGTAAGGAAAACATCATGCTAACTTCTCGAACACATCCAAAAAGTCGCACAGGCTTCACCTTGATTGAGTTACTTGTCGTCATTGCGATTATATCTATCCTGGCTTCAATTCTATTTCCGGTATTTGCACGAGCACGAGAGAATGCCCGCAGAGCCAGTTGTGTCAGTAATCTGAAACAAATAAGCCTTGGGGTTTTGCAATATGCACAGGATTTTGATGACTATCTGCCCAAGGAAGTCGTTTATGGAACACAGCGCATGGCAACCGGCGCACTCTCGAACTCAGCGGTTGGCGATGGCCAGTACCGCCATCTGTGGATGCATATTATTTATCCCTATGTCAAAAGCGTTCAGGTATTTAATTGTTCCAGCGCCAATTTAGCTTACATCGATCATTTCGACGGACAATATACGGCGAGCATTAGTTACGGCTATAACCAGAACCTCAGTGGAACGACCGCTGCGGGAGTAGGAGTTCATTTAGCATCTATTCCTCAGGTTGCCGTCACTCCCATGATTGCTGAAACGGCCTACTATATCGTTGGCCCCGACCATGTTTGTCAAGCGAGCATTAAAGCCCAGTTGGAAGCAGACTTCGGGAACCAAGTCAATTGTTCCGGTTCACTTGCGGGAAGCCAATACACCAATAACAATCCCCCATTGCCACGCCACCTCGATACCTTTACGATGGCCTACATTGACGGCCATGTGAAAGCCCACCGTCGCGACGGATGGGTCACGACCAACGCCAAAACCGCCAGCGACCCGGTGTGGGTGAAATGGAATCCAGCCTACCAGAGCTGAATAAGTAAACAGGAGGTAACCCAACTTCTACGCGACCTGTGCTCTGCTTGAGCCTCATCACATTGCCTATGAAAAATATTGCTTTTTATTGCCTTGCCCTGTGTATTTCCCAATTGGTTTTACCGTTGGCGCATGCTCAAAATGCCACTACGGAATTCACCAAAGCTCCGCCACTCACTTTGCAATCGGGCGACCTTAAAGTGCGTATCGCCCCCGCCCGGGCCTGGACCTTCGATGAAATTCGCTACCGCGATCAACTGCTCACTGTGCCCGCCAGCCAATCGGGGTTGGTGCTAAATTTTGGCGGGGCGCAGTTTGTCGGTTCGGGACATAAAGAAGCCGGAACTGAAAAAGTGGCGTCAGTGGTTTTAAACCTCGACGACAAAACAACAGATCCTTTGCAAGGCGGCGAGCATGCCGGAAAGGAAGTGGAACTGGTCAAGGAATCGACACTGGGCGAAACCCGGCTCAAAAGCATCATTCGGCTCAAGGAAGGCAAACTGGAATGTGAACAATTCCTGACCGCGCAAGAAGATGTGGAAGTGAATCTGGTCTACGCCTTCATGTTCCCCTGGACTACAACCACCACGGAATGGGTGGCAAAAACCGTGAAGGGAACAATACGCGAAGGCGGTTTCACCAGCAAGGACAGGGCATGGGAACTGCGCGACGACGTGGTATGGGCTGCGATCTACCATCCCGAATTTAAAGTAGCCGCCATCACTTCTTATGAAGGCGAATCGCAAAGCGGGGCCGGAGTAAAGCATGGCTATTGGAACATCCACAAAGGCTATCACAAACAATATTACCAACCGTTGGGGAAGACGACCTTGGTTAAAGATAAAACCTACCACTGGAAAGCGCGCGTGGCTTTTGTTCAGAGTGAAGCCGCTCAGTGGAAGGTAGATGTTCAAAAACAGATGACGCAATAATCATAATTTCAGAAGTTATTCATCATGCACCGGAAACTTCAACAATACACACAGCTACTGCTTAGTGGAAGTCTGCTTCTTCTCACTGCCTACTCAGCTAAGGCACAGGAAACACTCTTAGCGACTGACATTACACTGCAACCCTACGAAAAATGGACGGCACAAACGCCTGCCAACATCGCCATTCCGACCGGGCAAAAGGCCTATCTCAACTTACGTGCCCGCATCAATGCCAGTTCCGTGACGACCGGCTCACAACCGGCATTTCGGGTGACTTTCGACCGCGTGCCGATTGATATTGGCCGTTTAGCCAACAAGAAAAGTAGCTATAACGTCAATGCAGTCTCGCATCGGGTGTGGTACTCGCCCGACGGCCGTTTCGATGCACTCTACGATGATTTTTCCAAGACCTCCCCACAGGCCTGGGGCCGCAACCACGAGTATTTTTTCGACGTTACCGATATCGTAAAGGCCGATAAGAAACAAACCATTACCATCGAGAATCTTTTCGATGGCGTGCCCGGTTCCGTGCTGGAATTGAAAGATTGCAAATTCATCGTCAGCATGCCGGTTGCGCGCAATAGCTTCCCGGCCAGCACCATTCCCTATTACCTCAGCGAAGGCTTCGACCATTGGCGAAAGCAGGCAACCGCTCCGCATAAGGGTTTAGAGGTGCAACTTGAAACCGGCACCGATTACAGCGCACCGCTTACTATTAGCTCACCGCCACAGTTTGCCGATGTGAAAGCCACCATCACTGGGGACAATGGCATGGGCCTCTCGGTAAAGCTGGGCGATTGGCAGCCCATGCCTTTACAAACCGTTATCGGCACTCCGGCAACGGGATGGCTGCAAGGCAAAGAGTTACAAAAATTGTCATCCAAACAAAGTTGGCAAACCAAAGAGTTCCAGGTGGAACGCAGCTTCACTACCGATAAACACGGCGTGGTGGTGCGCGATCGAGTCACTAACCTCACCACTCAAGACCTGCCTTTTGCCATTCTGCATCAGCTCGATGTCGGCGACCTTTCGCAGCTTAAAGAGTTCCGCCTTTATGGCAAGCCGGAAGCCTCATTTTACGCCAACAGCATCCCTTCCCGTGAAAGCGCCTCCTACCCCGTCGGTTACGTGCGCGATGCGCAACGCGCCTACGCCTTCGTGATGGAAGACGACAGCATGCGCCCACAGGGTTCGGTGATGACGTGGGATTCGACGGTCAGCTTTGGTAGTGATATGGCCTGCCTGGGGCCTAATGCATCGCACACCTTCCAGTTCCGCATCGTGGGCGCCCCCAGCGGTAACTATTTTGAAATTCTCAACCGTGTGCGCAACGCCTGGAACAGTTACCAGACCATACCCGGCCTGTTTGGCTTCGTCTACCCGCAGGGGTTGGATTCCAAGCTCCAAACCCCGGCCCAGGTAAAACGGTTCTTCGACATGAGCGGCATCACCGTTCCCGCCATCCCCAACTCTACACCGGCTCCTCCCAATTCCGAAAGCGAGCGCCGCATGATCTATGGCACCGAGCCTGAAAGCATGGTGCGCGAAGGCCTCACTTCTACTTCCGACCCATTTGCCGCGCTCATGAAGCAGGCCGGAGTCGACTTGCCGGTGCTCATCTATATGGACCCGCACCTCATTCGCTCGGATGGCAAAAAGGAAATTCTCGACACCATGGCCGATAGTGTCCTTAACGATATTCAAGGCAATCGGCTCGATTACCGTCCCGGCTGGCTCAATGTAGTGGTGCCCCAAGCCGATAACGCGGCCGGAAAGAAGATTCGCGAAAACCTCAACATCTACTTCGATCGGCCTTATATCCGCGGCATGTTCCTCGATGAATGGGACCACTCCCGCGCACGCCACTCATTCCAACACAGCGATGGCCTCACCGCCCGCCTCAATGCCGACCTCACCTTAAATGCTAAAATCGGCCTGGTTCCGCTGCTGGCGAAGGATTTCCAGCGCGAAACCGTCGATTTTCTGACCAGCCGCAACGCGGTAACATATGTGAACCAGATGGCGCAAACCAGCTTCATGCAGTCGCTGCCTCTGGTGCATTTTGCCGAACCGACGCAGTACGACCACTACCTGCTGCGCTCAGCGCAAATGGCACGCACGCCGCTTTCGCTCAATATCAAGCGCACCTCCGGCGTGTGGAACGATACTTATGAGTTTCTCAAAGGCGGCGTGCTCCTTGCTTACTATGCCAAGCGTTTGTATGGCGATCATCTACTGAAATACATCTACCCCATCAAGGTTCTGGGAGTGCAGCCCGGCGTTGTGATGGCCGAAGATAAAATCGTCACCTTGCGTAGCGGCAGCTATTCTTTCGAGGACAATGCTTCCATTGAAGCACTCATCTTCGGAGCGCCCGACGGCAACCTGAAATGCAAAGCCACCAGCCAAGCAACGCCAAACGGCAAACACAATCTCAAGCTGGACCTTGATAGTCAGAAGCAGGAAATCGCGCTTGTGCGGAAAGTAGGCCAGTAGATGCGAAACAGGAGCTACTACAACATATTGTAAAACCATTAACCTCAAAGCTCGTCATCCTCGCGAACGCGAGGATGACGGACTTCTCAGTCAATAGCTGGCATCAACGCCAGGTTACCCCTACTTCTGCATTCATCATTCTGACTTCTGACTTAATATCCCGGTTTCCTGTTTGCTACTGTCATTCATTGATACAATGAACGGACAGAATGCAACCCACCGTTCAGCGCCGCCAGCTCTTAGTCGCTTTGCAGCAGCAGATTCTCCCCTGCCTGCAAAACGATGGACAGTGGCGTATGGTGTTGGCCGAACCGCCCTTCACTCTCCCACCGGAAGTAAATATCCATTTCCATAACGGCAAGCCGTTAGCCAGTAGCCGCGCCAAGAAAGCGAACATATTGCTATCGACGATGACCTCCTGGCCGGGCGCTAATGTTCACAGCAACTCAGTGCCCTACATGGGCTTCGTTCTCAAAGGCGCGATGGATTGGCGCATCGGCATCACCAATTCTATGGCGCGGCAGCATGGCGGAGTATTTAAGCGTAGCGACTACGCCGTGTTGGAAATGCCCCAAAACACGTTTTTCATTGCCCCACCCGGCGTCCCCTACGGCACTGGCATCTTGCCACATTGGGAGCGCAACCAGGATGCTGCCTTACACGATATTTTCTGGGTGCGCTTCTATCCGCTGGGCGTGCAGTGCCACATGCGCCACAGCCACCCGCAAAGCAACCAACCGGGTCAGGCCTGCCTCTTTCCCGATTCCCGGCTTTATCCCGCCTCGCTTTCACTGTTGGAAGAGCTGCGCACCAACGATAAGGATTCCACGACAGCGATTCGCGGTTTGCTACAATTCATCATGGCGCGTCTCATCCGTGGCCTGGAAGCAATGCAAACCGCGAAATGGCGGCCCATCGGCCCCGAAATCACCGATCGCACTAACGCCGCTCACGCAGTGGAAGCGGCCTGCTCCTACATTGAAGCCAACTTCCACCGCAAACTCTCGCTCGAAGAGATTGCCACCCACGCCCTCACTTCGCCTACTCACCTGAGCCACCTCTTCCGCCGCGAAAAGCAGCAGACCCTCACCAACTACATCACCCGGCTGCGCATGGATTATGCAGCATCCCTGCTGCAACACACCCGTCTCAACATGAGCCAGGTCGCCAATACCATCGGCTACAGTAATCAGGCCTACTTTTGCCAAGTTTTCGCCAGGTACTTCGACTGCTCACCCAGCGAATTTCGCACAAACGCAATAAAACAAAAGAAATCGCAAAATAACTAAAGTTTTTGCCTAATTTTTTTGTTTATCACTCAGCGAACAGGGTCATAATTGATGAGTGAATTGAATTCACACCTATTCCTTTCTACAGGGAAAGAACTATGACCACAGAACGTAAGCATACCGCCTTCACCCTCATCGAACTTCTTGTCGTTATAGCTATCATAGCTATACTCGCGGCTATTTTGTTTCCGGTATTCGCCCGGGCCAGGGAGAATGCCCGGCGCTCAAGTTGCCAGAGCAACCTTAAACAAATCGGTATCGGTATTATGATGTATACGCAAGATTACGATGAGTTTTTCCCCATCCAGCCTGGCGGTGGCTCGGCGGAAGCCTATACCTACTATACCTATATCAAAAATATCGCTGTCATCCGCTGCCCTTCCAAAACTTTTGCCGACACGAGCGTAACGGTGCGAGGTTATGCGTCCAATCCCTTGATTATGCGGGTGCAATCCACGACCAACAGTATCGGCATCGGCCCCAACACCCGTTTCGTGAGTCAGGGTGCACTAGTGTCACCAGCCAAAACCTACCTGATGATGGATGCCGGTTTCTATACCATTCATCCTACCTACGCTACTAACCCCAACGGCAACAATTTCTACCTGCCGGGTGCAGGGAGCTACGGAATCGCGCAGAGTGCCAGCACGCTGGACGAGTACGTTTCCGATTTTCAAACAGGGCGACATTTCACGGGAGTGAATATCCTCTTCACCGATGGCCACGTAAAATGGAACAAATCCTCGGTGCCGTTAGCCGAAGCCCAAAAGACAGTTGGCGAACCTCCCACTTGCGAACGTAGCCGCGCCCGCGCCAACTGCACCGGAATCTGGCCGTACGGCAACTGGGATCCCGGTAATAATTAACAGACTCTCTCCGTTTTGAACGTTCATCCCTTATGGACCGCCGGCATCCTGTCGGCATGTGCGTAACACCACCATCAACATTACAAACTAACTGCTACGCCCGTGCCGGCGGGATGCCGGCGGTCTATAAGCGGCACACAGATTCTAAACTGCTACAACAGAGTTCAAACCTTTTCACAATTATGTCTAAAACAATTCTCTGGTTTTCATCGTTACTTCTCTTTATAACCACCCTGCAAATCGGCCCGTTGCAACCGCCGAAGGTTTTTGCGCAAAACACGGCGACGACGACATTAGCTCAAAACAAGAAGGCGGCATTTCCCGTCATCATTGCCAAATCGGCCACCAGCGATACTCTCACCCACGCCCGCACGTTAGCCACATATCTCCAAAAGATTTCCGGTGCGACTTTCGAGGTCAAGCGCCTCCCCGACACTATTCCCGCTAACGCTCAAGGCATTTCCCTGGGGACACCGCAAGATTACGCCCAGCCTGAGACAGCGCTGACTTCCACCGACCCCACCAAGCGCGAAAACTACCGCCTGCGCTCCCACTCCAACGGCCTCACCCTGATGGGGGTTAGCAACACCGCTCTGGGCCACGCCGTGTGGGACACCCTCTATCGCCTAGGCTTTCGCCAGTTCTTTCCCGGCAAACGCTGGGAGATTGTGCCGCAAACCGAAAATCTGCAAATTGCAGTCGACACGCTCGAAGAACCAGATTACATCTCGCGCCGCATTTGGTACGCCTCTGCTAACTTCACTCCTAACATCAGCGAGTTGGGTGAATGGAATGTGCGCAATCGCATGGGCGGTGTGCAGCTTAATACCGGACACGTTTATAACCAGATTATCGAACGCAACAAAGCCGCGTTTGAAGCCCATCCCGAATATCTGGGACTGGTAAAAGGCAAGCGTGAACTCAAGCACGATGCCAAGTTCTGCGTCTCGAATCCGGGTCTTCGCCAACTGGTAGCCGATGACGCCCTGCGGCAGTTTGAAGCTGACCCCAAACTTTCCATGGTTTCGGTCGAACCCAGCGACGGCTATGGTTGGTGCGAGTGCGCCGAATGTGCCAAAATAGGCAGCATCAGCAACCGCGCCATTACTTTAGCGAATGCCGTTGCCGAGGCCGTCAATCAAAAATTCCCCGGCAAATTCGTGGGACTTTATGCCTACAACGAGCATTCTCCGCCGCCCACCATTCGCGTGCATCCGCAGGTCGTGGTCAGCATCGCTACCAGCTTCATCAAAGGCGGCTTTACTATCGACCAACTCATTGACGGTTGGAGCCAGAAAGCCGATATCCTGGGCATTCGCGAATATTCCAGCGTGTACAGTTGGGATTTCAACCTCCCCGGCCAATCGCGCAGCAACAACTACACCTACCTAAAAACGCAGTTACCCTTTTTCAATTCTCGCCACGCCCGTTTTTTCACCAGCGAATCCACCGATAGCTGGGGCACCAACGGCGTCGGTTTCTATCTGACTTCACGCATTCTCTGGGATGTGAACGAAACTAAACGGACACAGGAATTAATCAATGACTTTGTAACTCGCTCTTTCGGCCAGGCCAGCGAGCCAATGAGCAAATGGATTGGCCTGATGGAACTCAAGGGGCATAAAACCCTGGTTACTCCCAGCCTCATCGGACAGATGTATCGCCATCTCGATGAAGCCTACCGTCTCAACACCGACCCAGCAGTGGCAGCCCGGCTCAACGACCTGGCGCTCTATACGCGCTATGTCGAACTCTACAACCAATATCTACGGGCCAAAGGTGCGCCGCGCCAAACCGCTTACGAACAGTTAGTGAAATATAGCTATCGCACCCGTAAGCACGGTATTAGCCAGGTGCCTGCCATCTGGAAAAGCCTTGACCGGCGCGATACTACGATCAAACACCCCGAAGCCTATGCGTTGGAGGTCGCAGAAGAAAATAATCCCTGGAAAAGCAGCGAACCCTACAGCCAGGAAGCGATTCAAACTTTCATCCGCGAAGGCATCGCCAACAACCCGCTGATGAGCTTCGAGCCGGTGGCATTTAGCGACAACCTGGTTCCGGCAACTTCTCTCAACCTGGCCAGCACGCTACCCGGACAGTTTGAAAAGAACGTCGGAGAAACACATTTTCTCACCTGGACCGACAAAGCCCCGGCAACGCTCACGCTGCAATCGCAAAATTTCAGTGACCGTAGCAGCCGCATCTACTATTTATTTTCGCTGGCCGATGTGAAGAGTGAAGAAACCGACCGCGCGCTTGACCGCGCCATTCCCAGCCCGAATAAAAGAGTACGTATAGTGACCCTTAAAACGAGCATTCCCGGTGCGCAACGCATTAAAGCAACCGGTGCAACCACCGCGACATCATGGGATGTAAATATACCGATGGTAATTGAATCCAGTGTGACTAACCCGGCCAAATTTGAGGGGCAATGGAGCCTCTACTTCTATGTGCCCAAAGGCACCAAAGTCGTGGGCGGTTATGGTGATGGCACGGCTACGCTGAACGATGCGCAGGGTAATAGCATTGGCAAGGTTGAAGTGGCTGGAGACTATTGGAATGTTCCCGTACCACCTGGCAAAGACGGTCAGCTATGGAAGTTCGCAGAGGCCAATGGCAGTTTTCAACTAATGACCGTTCCGCCCTATCTGGCACGCAGCGCTGCTGAGATGCTGGTGCCGGAAGAGGTTTTGAAGCCAACGCAGTGAGCACTTTTATATATAAACACTTAAGGCCAAGGCCTTGAATTCAATTTGCGAACCCCGAGCGTGAGCGACGGGCACGGGCAATGAGTCCGGTGAAGCTAAAAAATCGTGCCCGTCGCTCACGCTCGGGGTTCGCAAATAAATGCACTTGCTCTGCGTAAAAACAAGAAAAAGCGTAAAGCAAATAAGAAAACCCGCATGCAGATTACCTGCATGCGGGTTTTTCTATGAACCGCCGGCATCTTGCCGGCTTGAGCGTAACAGCAGTGCCGGCAAGATGCCGGCGGTTCATAAATTACTTGCCTTCAATCGGCACACTGCTCAGCAACTCTTCCACCAATCGCTCACTGGAAAAACCACTCAACCGCACTTCGGGGTGGGCAATCAAGCGATGCGACATCACAGCGGCAGCGGTGGCCTTCACATCATCGGGCAGCACGTAATCGCGGCCTTTAGCGGCGGCACGCGCCTGAGCGGTGCGAGACAGCGTAAGCGCACCACGCGGACTCAAGCCCAATACTAACGAAGGATGGTTTCGGGTCGCATTCGCCAAACGCAGAATATAGTCGTAAACCGCATCGGAAATCGCCACCTGGCGAACCTGTTCCTGCATGGCGCGGATTTCGGCCGCATCGGTGACGCTTTCCAGAGCTTCAATCGGATGGTGCTCGCGCTGATTTTTCATCAAGGCTTTTTCCGCCGCTGCATCGGGATAGCCAATCGCCAGGCGCATGGCAAAACGGTCGAGCTGCGATTCAGGCAACGGATACACACCTTCGTATTCGGTGGGGTTTTGCGTGGCTATCACGAAAAAAGGCTCGGGCATGTGGTGGGTTTGCAAGTCGGCCGTAATCTGGTGTTCTTCCATACACTCCAGCAGCGAAGACTGGGTTTTGGGAGAAGCCCGGTTGATTTCATCGGCCAGCACCACGTGGGCGAAAATCGGCCCTTCGCGGAAATGGAAATGCCCATCGGTCTGGTCAAAAACCACGGTTCCTGTGACATCCGAAGGCAGCAGGTCGGGGGTGAACTGGATGCGCTTATAGGAAACACCCAGGCTGCGCGCCAGGCTGCGTGCCAGCATGGTTTTGCCCACACCCGGCACGTCTTCCAGCAAAACGTGGCCACCGGCCAACAGGCCGATGAGCGCGCCTTCGACCACTTCGGTCTTACCGACGATGACTTTTTCGATATTAGTAATCAAACGCGTCACCAATTCGGAGAAACGCGCGGTATCCAGCACATGAGAGGTTGCGGCCGCCTGGCCGTTCAAATCGGTAGACAAAGGGGTTGATACTCCTGCTTGGGTGGATTGCATTATTGATTAGACAATTCCGGCAATTAAAGTTGATTCTACACGGCAACAGCAGACTGTAACTCACTCCACAACACGCCGATGCGCTCTTGCAATTCCTCGGGCGTGCCGTCGTTCTCTATAAATACCAGGGGAACGTCCTGCTCCTGCGCCAGTTGTAATTTCGCTTCATAAGAAGGCTGGGAATCGAGCCGTTTTTGCGCTTCGTCTTTACTCAAGCCCCGAATTTCCATCAAGCGCTGCAATTGCGTTTCTGGCTGGCAGCGTACGCACCACACCACATGGCAATCGCGGCCTTGCCCGCTTTCCAGCAATTTCACGGCCTCCAGAATCACGACTTGCGGCGGCTCCGGGCGCGCGGCCAGTTCTGCCAATTTCTCCTCGCGCAGCTTGCCTACTGCAGGATGAACCAGCAGTTCGAGACGGCGCAAGGCGTTGGCATCGCTAAAAACGATTTTCCCCAGTGCGGTACGGTCGATCATGCCCAGGCTGTTGAGCACATCCTTGCCGAACAGTGTCGCCACCTGCGTGGCAAAATCGGTATCGGAATAGAGTTCGTGTACCAGTAAATCAGCATCGAGCACGCCTGCGCCACGGTCGCGCAAAAGCGAGGCCACGGTGCTTTTTCCACAAGCGATATTTCCGGTGAGTCCTAACAGTTTCATAAGCAAATCGACGTGCCTAAAAGTATAGCAAGTTGCTGGATAAGCTATTGGACTCCAGACCAGGAATGCTATAGGCTCAATACTTCGCTATGACCCAACTCACGATTACTTCGCTGGTTAATTTCGAGGTCGATTCGGCGACCTATCATCAGTGGAAAGCCGGTCACTGCATGGATTATCCTTCGCAGCATTATCAGCTATGGCTGGTGGAAGAGGGCGAGGTGACGGTTTGCAGCGGAGAACGCAGTTGGCAGCTTGGCGGCGGTGAAGCGTTTCTGGCCCCGGTTCATTTCCCACGCCACATCACCAGCAAAGCCGGGGTGAAGCTCTACTCCATCGGCTATCGCGCCCCCAGTTTTAACCAGCGCAATATTTTCGACGATCTGCCGCTACCGGTGCAGTGGCGGCCTTCAAAAAGTGATTACAGATCGATCAAAAGCTGGATGGCACAGGTTACACGTCTACACTATAAACGAGAATTTGGCCAGCAACTCACCGAACAGGGGTTGGGATTGGCGATTCTGGGCATCTGCTGGCCTTACCTGAGCAAAGCCTCCACCGAACAAATCGCACACGAAATGCTACCGCACTGGCTCTCCACCACACTGCGCCGTATGAAGGAAACGCCCGATATTACCATCAACCAGTTGGCGCGCCAGGCGGGGTTCAGCCCGGCGCAGTTCCGCAAGAATTTTCACCAATGGATGGGCAGCCCGCCCCAGCAATACCTTAATGCCCAGCGCCTCGATGCCGCCCGCTTTTTGCTGGGCACTTCCGACCTCTCCATCGATGCCATCGCCGGGCATGTCGGCCTGAAAAGCGGCAATTACCTGGCGGAAATCTTCAAACGGCATTTCGGTTATTCACCTTCTTTTTACCGCTCGGCACGGCGCACGGCGGGCAATTAGCTACATAGCAGCGAAAAACTACATTTTGTAAGCGTTTTGTGATGATTGGCAGGTTTAAACCCCAGCGAAAAAGGGCATAATGACAGGGCGCTCGTGCAAAGTCATTTTTTAGCACAGGCTAACGGTTCCAGTAAACATTTTCAGAGAGACCAGATGACAAAAGCTACACAACGAGGTTTCACCCTTATCGAACTTTTGGTTGTTATTGCTATCATATCAATCCTCGCCGCGATTCTCTTCCCGGTGTTCGCGCGGGCGCGCGAGAACGCACGCCGCGCTTCTTGCCAATCGAATCTACGGCAAATCGGCCTCACCCTCGCCCAATATACCCAGGACTATGACGAGCGGTATCCCTATGACGAGTTCGCCATCATTTCCAACGGCGATACCAACGACGACCCTGTCAACGGCGTTTTCGGAGAGAGCTTCGCCCCGGCTTACGGCCTGCGCTGGACCCAGCGTATTCAGTCTTACGTGAAGAATCGCCAGATCTTCCAGTGTCCCAGTTCCACCGCCTACAACACCAATGCGACAACGGCATCGGGCAACAACATGGTTTCTTCCTACTGGGGCGCAGGTGCTTTTTTTGCCCGTCCAGGGCAGATCTCGGTTTCGATGGCCAGCATTAAAAATCCGACCGAATCACCTTACCTCTACGACGACATCGACGGGAAATTCCGCGCTCACATTGTCTTTCGCCCTTATTTCAACCCCTCTGAAATCTATGACCCCACCACTACCCTGCTCACCTCACGCCCCGGTGCGCACTTTGGTGGTGTGAATACCTTGTATGCCGATGGCCATGTGAAATGGCTGAAGTTGCGGCCTTTCATCACCCAGATCAGCATCGATCCATCTGCACCGTAAACACGATAAAACCGTTATGCTCACAAAAATTCTTCACTTCATCCTTCCGGTTCTTGCCCTCACCCTATGCTGCTACACAGTGTTCGCCGACACGACCACGGCTGCACCCCAGCCCGTCCTGGTTATTAATAAAGGCATTGGTGGCCATACTTCAGCCGACGGACTCAAGCGTTATGCACGCGATGTGGCCCCGTTCTCACCACAACACCTGGTGATTTACTTCGGTATGAACGATGCCGTTAACTCGGCCTCTTTAATACCGGTGGAACAGTTTGAGAAAAACCTGGTGACGATGATCGAGCAAGCCCGCGCCGCTCAAATCGGCCATATCGTACTGATAACAGCGCACCCGGCGATCGAATCGATTTTGGGGCAACGCCACACCTACCCCTTCACGGAAAGCCTCAATGAACATATTCAGAAATATATTGCCGGGGCGCGCAGGGTGGCCGCGACCTATAATCTGCCGACAGTCGATTTATGGCGCGTCGTGGAGGAAAACGGTGGCATCGAACAAAGCAAAGCTTCGATAATCCGCAACCCCAACAACGGCGGCGGCGCTGATGGCGTTCATTTTACAGCGCAAGGCTATCGACTTATGGCGAAAGCCGTGGCCGAGCAATTTAAGGGCAAAATCCAGCCGGGGCAAACCGTGCTCTGTTTTGGCGATAGCATGACCTACGGCCCTGCGGTCAAAGGCAGCGGCACCAGCATCGGCGAGAGCTTTCCCGCCTATCTCAACGATGAACTCAACGTCATGGTCGGCGTGCCTGCGCAGACACGGGCCTTCCCGGCCCCACGCACCCAAAT
>Ga0209369_1000656_pt1 | contig 31267 bp, 28 predicted proteins | sample EBPBio142010_DNA_FD_185865 | JGI IMG/M metagenome (GOLD analysis project Ga0209369, IMG submission 185865) | Wastewater treatment Type I Accumulibacter community from EBPR Bioreactor in Madison, WI, USA - Reactor 1_10/4/2010_ DNA (SPAdes)... | ecosystem: Engineered > Bioreactor > EBPR >... | reverse complement strand
TGAATTAAATTTCACCAATGTATTAAAGTTTTTTCCAACAGCAGAAGGATTTTACGATTATGAAAATAATGAGTACATTTACCAATATAAAGATCATTTAGGTAACGTTAGATTAAGCTATAAAAATGCAGGAGGAAACCCCGAAGTGGTAGATACCAATGATTACTATCCTTTTGGAATGAACTTCATAAGGGATGAGGAATCATTGTTTGGAGTTGGAAGCTTGTACAACTACAAATACCAGGGACAAGAGTTGCAAGAGACTGGTTTTTACAGTTTTAAGTGGCGTAACTATATGCCCGATGTCGGAAGGTTCTTCAATATAGATCCTTTGAGTGAAAAGTTTCCGTATAATTCTACGTATGCTTTCCAAGAAAATAAAATGGGATTGGGCAGAGAATTAGAAGGCTTGGAATTACTACAAGAAAGAGGATTGATTACAGCAACTGGAATGACAGTTAATGATATCTATCACAATGGTCCGCTTCCAAATTATATGGCCTATCTAAATTACAAATCAGGCTATTCCGCACCGCAGGGAATGGATGTGCCAGATTTACCGTCAGGCGCGAGAGGTATGGGAAAATGGAATAATGCGGATGGTCACTTTACCTCTTTTGCAGGAGAAGCAAAGGCCACAAAATTATTGGGGGTTTTTGAGTTAAAAAAATTATATGATACGGCTGTAGACGCTCCTGGAGAAATAAAAGCAATGGGGGAAAGTGCAAAAGCGGTTAATTATATGGGTAAATTAGTTGACCAATTTAAAAATATGCAAATTGCACAGGATGTTGTGAATAATGCCGATTTGAAATTGGATAATAAAACCAAAACAGAAATTATCAATTATATATTTGATGGCTCACTTCCGAAAGATATTAATAGCAGAAGTAATTCAGTTGTCAATTTGGGTTCAAAAACGAATATTGTAAATACAGCAAATTCTATTATGCGGCAAAATGATATTATTGTACGCAAAGGTCCGGAAGTTCAGAGGAGACAAGAACTGGAGCAACAAAGAATGGAGCAACAAAACAAACTGCAAAGAGTAGGACAATGAAAATGAAAATATTCATATTGTTAATTAGTGCAGTGCTAATATCTTGTAATACCAAGGCTTCTGCTGAAAGAAAGATAAAAAAAACAGTAACCAATTTTTGGAACGCTGTCGAACGGAAAAAAGTAAGCCAATGTATTGACTTAATTAAGGATGGACAAGATTATTACGGCAGTATTAATATGCAGGTATCATTTTTAAATAAAAACTATAAGAAAATTAATTCTTATATCAATTTAAAGGAAAATATAAATGTGAAAGATACTGTTTATGTGGGAGCCAAAATGAAATATGTTCAGTATCGCATAAAGAACAGTAAACCTAATTATACACAGCATCCATTGCTCATTACCTTTATTTTTTATGATCAAACAGGATATGATAAAGTCTTCAATTCTGCTTTTACAGACAATTTTTTAAAATGGGAATAACGACAACCCCTCGCAAAGCGAGGGTTTGTCGTTTTATAACGCAGCAATATTTTTAAGTTTCACGGCTTTGATAAAGTTGTCCAGTACGTGTAAGATGTGGGTTTTATCCTCGTTCTGCATATTGTCCAGTTCGGATAATCTATGGAGCATTGCAGGATCCTTAAAGAGATTGGCGTTGTCGGTCTCTCCAAGCAGATAACCGACGGTAGAGCCGAGTATCTCGGCCAGTTTTTTTGCGGTGTCTACAGAAGGAGTCATCTCGTCTCTTTCGTATCGTGAAATCACACTTACGGATGAGTTTATTTTTTTTGCCCCGCTGCGCAAAGTTTGCAACTTTGAACAGATAAATGAATAAATGAAATTATAAGTTTCTCCCCCCGCTGCGCAAAGTCTCCCGACTTTGAGCAGATAATCTTGTCCGCTCTGCTCCGCTCTCCGAAGTCTCCTGACTTCGGAGTTTTCATTTCCCAAAACTTTCCCTTGAATAATGTTGAAATTTTCACAGAATGTAAAATTAAAGACAAGTCTCCGTTGCTCAAAGTCTTTCGTCTTTGCACCAATCCGGTCGCTGAGGCTCTCGAAGCGACCAAAACACGCCCAACTGTTTCCATCGTCACCTGCCCGCTGAGCGAAGCCGAAGCGCAAACAACTTAAACCTCGTAATTCATAACTCATACTTCATACTTAATAACTAAGCCCTAATCCCTAATCACCACTACAATCCTACGAAAAAGTGACAGCTGGTCAATCGTAAAGCATTTGATGCCGGTATTTTTCATCTAAGGGTAAAAATTGATATTCCATTAATTCATCTTTTTGGAAAAGATTTTTAATATTGAATTTCTTGCATCCCCAAAATGATATTTAACGCTAACTAAATAACGAATTATATAATAATAAAACTCAAGTCAGAACAGCTGCTTACAACGGTTCGATGCCAAAATCACAAAGCCGCAAAACCAATTCATCCAAAATTTCAAAAACTTCGACATCAACAAAACTCCAACCGCTATAGATCTGTTTTTTCACATTCATAAAACTAAAAAAATCAAAAGGGAGTTGATCGATGAGGTAACATAACTTCTCGTGCTCCGGCTGTGCGTAGGCACATAAGGCCCATAATATCTTGAGATCGATGTCGTTTGGTCGGTAGCTTAGCTTTGCGTAAATCAAATCTCTGCAAAGTCTTGGAATTAATGCAGAAAAAACGAGCAATGCTCCTGCAGATAAGTTTTCTCCTTCATGCTTTCTTAGGGCAAGGTAGCTTTCATACAAGTCTTTCGTTTGCTTTTGGTATAGAATCAAATCAGGATACGAAGCTTTGTAAGGCTCCTGCCAATGAATAACCGTAGGATGTTCTCTGCAAAAAACGGAATACTCCCTTTTCATAATGCGTTGGAAAAATTCTTGGTACTCATAAAGATGCTCTTGAATCCATGGGGCGGAATGTGCAATAGGAACTATTCTACAATTGCCCTTGGTCTGCTGTTCCACAAGCTGCATCATCCGATGTAAATCTGGATTACTGATGGACGAACTAATTAAAAGCATATAATACATGGTAACTTTTCTTTCTCCCGTATCCACTTCTTTTTGGTGGTAAGTAAAAAGTTCATCGATGGCAAAATAACGCTGGATAATGGCTACAACATCGTCGTACTTTGTTTTGGGTTTTACAATTTCAGCTTTATTAACGGGTGTAGCACTAAGCTTCACAGCATTTTTCACTTTTCGAAAAACCTGCTGTAGCAAATCATAAATTTCACTTTCTAGGTGCGCAATAGCTTTTACATACTCTTGGGTTACATACATACTGTCATCATGTTCATCCGCTTTCTCTACGCTGTAGAGGGCTTCAATAACAAAATAAGTAGTAGCGTTTTTCTTGAGCAACATCCTTTTAATTTCCGGAAAATAGTCCTCCAATCTTACCAACCGCTCATGCAAATTTTCGTCATCATACGTTCGTCCTGCATACAGAAACTCCAGATGCCAGAGGTGGTGTGCATATTGGTGAAGGTACAGATGAAACAAAGTGATCAGCGATCCTGCTTCATAGGCTTTATTAATCATCATCACCTTATCATCGTGGTATCGGTAGTAATTTTGCTTTAGCCTTCGAAATCTTTTTAAATCTTTTGCACGATTCGTTTTTAGGGCGGCGCAATGTTCCTTTTCATAAATAAGATGTTCCGTTGTACAATTCCGGGTAATAAATAAACTTCCCATACGTTCATGCTGTCGCACGTCGGCAGTGCCTAGTAAGATAATTTCGGTACCGTAATGTCGTTGCACTCTTTTAATCCATGGACTCTCAAAAACCCTTTTCTCCACCCTTGCGGTATTGAGATAAATGACCAGAAGATATCTTTCTTGGTCAATGAAATGTCGGTTCATAAAAACCTTTGCAACCTCATGCCTGCTGGCAAACTGATGCAGCAGGTTGGTCAAAGGTTTCGCGTGGGGATGTTCTTGCGGAACGATAATTTTGGTTGCCATCTTTTAAATTTTCCATCCAAATTACCACCACTTCTTTAGGTATCCCACCAAACCTCAATGTAAAATACCACAATCTAAACTCCACAATCTAAACTCCACCATCCAAATATCACCCATCGTGCATCCCAACCCGGTCGCTGAACCTCCCAATCCCGGTCGCTGAGGCTCTCGAAGCGACATTCATAATTCATAATTCATAATTCATAACTCAAAACTAATCCCTAATCCCCGCCCGCTGAGACTCTCCAAGCGCCAACTTTTCCACGTAAACAGTATTGAGCCAAATAATTAATACATTCGGCTCAATATTTTTATTATATTTGAGCCGAATAACAATCCTAATCGGCTCATCATGTACATTTGGCAACTTAAAAACTTTCCGAATTTTACTTTTAATAAAGAAAAAATACAAAACCTAATTCAAAACTTTGCTTTAGCATTAGGGGAAGCAAACGGTATGTTGAATACTTTTTCTGCTGAATCTAAACAGGAAGTTTTAACCGAATTAATGCTTGCAGAAGCGTTAAAAACTTCAGAAATTGAAGGTGAGTATTTCAGTCGAGAAGAGGTCATGTCATCCCTGAAAGTCAATTTAGGGATTAAAGATTTTCATAAAGCATCAAAAAATAGAAAAGCCAACGCAATTGCGCAATTAATGATTAAAGTACATAATAGCTACAATAAAACTTTAAATGAAGAACTGCTGTTGCATTGGCATAAAATCTTAATGGATAACGAAAAAAACATCAACGCAGGCGAATTTAGAAAAGGTGCTGAAGCAATGCAGGTAGTTTCAGGTCGATACGGAGATTTTACGGTTCATTATGAAGCACCACCTTCAAAGGATTTACCAATTCTAATCAAGGAATTTATAACATGGTACCATCATTTTTCTGCACAGGATTTAGGAAAAATAGGAGAAGCAATGTTGTTTTCAGCAATAGCACATCTCTATTTTGAAACGCTGCATCCTTTTGAAGATGGAAATGGTCGTATTGGTCGTGCTTTAGCCGAAAAAGCCTTAGTCGATAAATTACAAATGCCCATTTTTATAAGTTTGTCAAAAGCCATAGAAAAAAATAAAAAAGCATATTACAAGGAGCTTAAAAAAGCACAAAGAAACCTCGAAATTACAGATTGGGTAATATATTTTCTTAATATTTTGAAAGAGGCGCTTCAGGATTCTAAGAAAGTGGTGGTGTTTACACTCAAAAAAGTAAACTTCTTCGATAAATATAGGGCTTTACTGAATGAACGGGAACTAAAAGCCATTCAAAAAATGATGGAAAATGGCGAAGATGGTTTTGAAGGAGGGATGACGGCAAAAAAATACATCTCCATCAACAAAACTTCTAAAGCAACAGCGACCAGAGATCTACAGCATCTTTCAGAAATCAAAGCTTTGGTAAAAGTGGGAGGCGGTCGTTCCAGCGCTTATCATTTAAATATAGGATAATAGGATAATAGCAAAATTAGCATATCAAAAAAGAAAATCCCATTCCCATTCCCGCCCGCTGAGGCTCTCGAAGCGACATCCCCCCACTGTTGCCTTCATCAATCGGTCGCTGAGCGAAGCCGAAGCGAAACTCATAATTCTGAATCCGTAATAATTCAAAACTCATAACTCATAACTCAAAACTAATAACTAATCCCTAATAACCAATAAATCCCTATATTTGAATAAATAAAAAAAACAAATGACAGCAACAGCGACAAAACATATCGGGAGAAACATTGCACGAATCAGGGAGATGCGCGGCATGAAACAGGAAACTTTGGCGGAACTGCTCAATGTCAGCCAGCAGAAAGTATCACTTTTGGAAAATTCAGAAACGTTGGAAGATGATAAACTGATACCAGTTGCGCAGGCTTTGGAAGTTTCTGTAGAAGCACTTAAGAACTTCTCTGATGAGGCAGTATTTAATATAATCTCAAATACTTTTAACGAGAACAGTTCGAATAACAATAATTATCAATGTACAATTAACCCAATTGATAAATTAGTTGAAGTCTACGAAGAAAACAAAAAACTCTACGAACGCCTCCTAGAAACCGAAAAAGAAAAAAGCCGCATCATCGAAGAACTGGTCAATAAAATAACAAAAGCTTAATCAATTTGATTAAGCTTTTGTTTGGTAGGCTACGGTGTATCCTTATCCTTTTGGTGGTATTCGAATTCACCAAACACCCGATTCTTCATTCGCAAGAAAATGTTTTTCTCACTTTTTAGAAATCTTGGTAGGATAAATAAGATAAATCCCGCAAGCGGTAGAATTACTGCTACCACAAAATAAAATGTTTCCATAATTATGGTTTTTAAAAAATTATAAATGATATTTATATCAAAGTCTGTTGTTCCCATATTTGTTTCTATTAAATTTTGACAATTAAACAACCTTTGCGAAATTTTAAATGAACTTTGCTCAGTTGCCGATAATCTATATATATCCGTAATTTTTTGTGTTTATAAATTGATCAGTCCTATATTGAAGTATTTTCTCTTTCCATTATCAGACAAAGGACAGTAATAGCGTAACAATGCGAAAGGACATGTTTTGTAAAGTGCTTATTCATGGTGTTTTTATGCAATTCTATCATTATTTTTATTTAAAAAGTGTTACGCGGAAATACAATTTCAAAATCATCTGCTTCAAATATAATATCGTGCTCTGTCGAAATACGTTTTGCTTAATTTCATCTTAAAAGAACATTTCTTTGCAACATTAAAGAGAGTCTTTAAATAAAGTTGTGATGCGCAAAATTGCTAAGCAGAATGATGAGAAGAAAAAGATTTTTTTTCTCAATGTACAGTCTAGGATACAACCCTCGCTGAAACCTGGTTGGTAAAGAAAGTATTTGCTAAAACTCTTTAAGAAAATGAAATCACAGCCACTCATAACAAACCTCGCTGCCGGCGAAATAGAATCCATTTACGGAAACCGTTTGAGATCTAGGATGAGAGAAATGTTTAATCTGTTTGGGTATGATGAAGAATCAAAAGACAAACGCCAATGATCGGAGCTACACCGGAGTTGGGGTGAGCTTTTTGATGATCCGAGGGGTATTAGAAATATTAATAGGTTCAGAATGATGCCATATTCTAATCTATTCTTATTTTTTATTACTCTGATTGTAAATATAATAGATTTCGTTTTGACATATGAAATGGTGTCAAGAATGGTGTCAGGTTTTATATCAAATTACGCCACTATATCTCCTTAGGATAGTTGATAATTACATGATTATTATGAAGAAGCGCTTTTTTGTAAGCAGCAAATGGTGTCACGAATGGTGTCAGTTTATAAAACAGTCCATTTACCCGATCTGTTATTTCCACTCCTTTGAATAACGCCTCTAACTTGCAGGCCCTTGAGAATTCTTTTTACAGTGCTCTCTGAAATTTCCAATTCTTGCCGAATTTCTCTGCCAGTAATTTTGGAATCTTTTTTTATTAATTCCAAAACCTTCTGCTCAATATTGATATCCTCAAAATTAAAAATCACATAAAAACCGTTATCGTCATATTTAAAAACCGGAACAGGAATTTTTGCGGCTTTCGCTTCATTCAGAATCTTTATTGTCCCGCGTCCCCAAGACTCAATCAGACCTGCGCGAAAAAAAGCATTGGCAATATCAGGATTATAAGGTCGGGACGGATGTTTTACTTTCAGTTTGGCCACTGTCCAGTCTTCAGGAAGTTCACCTTCATTCCAAATAACGGGTTTGTTATTATAAACACTGATCTGAATAGGAATTCCGCTTGCATAATCTTTATGGACAATTGCATTCAAAACCGCTTCTCGAAGTGCAGGAGGTGGAACGGGAAAATTTTCTTTTCTTTGCAATCCGTCGTAGGTAATCTGTGCTTTTAGATATTTGGTCAGAAGCAAATCAGTCACTTCTTCTGCCTGTTCTATTAATGGTCCTTTCACCTCGTCTTGAAAAGCCAAGTCATCATCGCTTCTGAAGAACCCAATTTTTGCGGTTGCGCCAGTAAACAATTTGTCAGGTTTCGGATGAAAGAGAAGAACACCTGCTTTTTTGAGATTTCCATCCGGAGCAATAAGATTCAGTTTTTCCAAAAGAACTTCGGTTGAGTCATCCTGAATGTTTTCATCAAACCGTTCGGTTTCAGAGGCCCTTTCTTTAAACAGATTAAAAGCAGAATCTGAAAGATCGGCCACTTTGGTGTAAGGTTCCGGTGTGCCGTCCCATTTCAAACCTTGCTTTTTCAGGAGAAATTTATCCAGCATAGCACCTTTCAGTTCCTGATTGGTGGCACCGCTACGGTAAAAATAATTGCCTTTGTAATTTACAGGATATGGATAGGCGTCGGTAATAATTTCAAGGTAATTTTTTCCGCTTTCAGTTTTGATGTTCACATCCACCAAAACCCCGAGAATATCTTTCACTTTATTGGGTAAGTCTTCTGCAAGTTTTTTAGCTTACAAAACACTTTTCACATTGCCTTTATCATCAATTCCTATATACATTGTTCCACCATTCGCATTGGCAAAACCGCAAATCCATTTAATGTATTCGTCGCGCCAGTTTTCTTTATATTCGGTATTTTGATTTTCCATATTCTGTAGTTTCACAAAAATAAGGATTTTACTTTTCCACAATGTTGCACAGTCACATTAATTTTGGTTATTTTTATTGGATTTTAATATTATCATTGTTATGAGTTATCACGACCCAATCCGTCAGTCTAAATATTTAAGACAAACTTTGTCCCAGGATAAAAAGCCTGTCGGTTTTTTTATTTCAGCAGGATGTCCTTTGGCTGTTTCTATGCCAGATGGAAAATGGCCATTGATTCCTGATGTAGCTGGTTTGACTAAATATATTAAAGATGAAATAGACAAAGAAACAGCAATTGTTGACGGAGCTCCCAAAAGTTTAGCAGATGCATATAGTCAACTTATAAAAGAAGTAGTAAAAGCAGGAAAGACCAATCCAAACATTGAGGATATTTTAAGCTTTCTGAGAGGTATGATGCAGATATCTAAGGGAGCTATTGACATTAGAGGGTTTTCTGAAGATGAATTACAAAATCTTGAAAAAATAGTTTGTCAGAAAATAGCTGAAAAATTGAATGTTGAGCTACCTGATAATAAAACACCTTACCACAAATTAGCTAAATGGGTAAACAATATTGATCGTGACACCCCAATAGAAATATTTACAACTAATTACGATTTGTTAGTAGAGGAAGCGTTCGAAGATTTAAAGGTTCCCTATTTTGATGGATTTGTCGGAACAAGGTTCCCTTTTTTTGATTTGCGGGCTGTTGAAGATAACCTGATACCTAGCCATTGGACAAGATTATGGAAAATCCATGGATCTATAAATTGGTATCTCAAAGAGAATAAAGATGTTTATCGTTCCACTAGTTTGGAAGAAAGCGATTCTTATATAATCCACCCTTCTCATTTGAAGTATGATCAAAGTCGTAAGATGCCATATTTAGCATTGATTGACCGCTTGAATAAGTTTTTAAGACAGAATTCAGCGGTTTTAATACTGTCCGGCTATTCTTTTAGCGATGATCATTTGAATGATACAATTCTAAATGCATTAAGAGCTAATCCTACAGCGATGGTAATAGCATTATTGTTTGGAGACATGACAACAACTAAAGAAGAAAAAGATGGAGAAGAAGTAATAATTACAACTACTATTAACTACGAAAAAGCCCTTGAATTGGCAGAAAATAGATCTAACCTAAGCATTTGGACTTTCGACGAGGCTGTAATTGGTGGACTGAGAGCAAAATGGAAACCTACAAAATTAGATTATGATGCGGAAGAAAATATAGGTAATGCAGTAAAACCTATTAAAGATGATGATCAAATGATTGTTGGTTACAAATTTCATCTTGGAGACTTTGCTGTTTTAGGAGACTTTTTACAAGAATTAATTGGTAAAGAACAATTTAAAATAGAAGAGGATGGCGTTTAAATCTACTTATTTAGGAACAATCCAAGATGTTAGTGGGACTTCACTAAGTGTTGCATTAGACAACACAGCACCATCTGGTCTTACTTATGTAGATGGAGAAGGTTATCGCATTGGCCAGATTGGTTCATTTGTGAAAATCCCTATTGGTTATATTGATTTATTTGGTATAGTTACGCAAGTGGGTGCCAGTGCCGTGCCGGAAAACCAGATATTAGCACAACCATATGGATATAGATGGATCAAAGTACAGCTTATTGGTGAAGGACAACGAAACGGTTCCTTTCAAAGAGGAATATCTCAATATCCTACGATTAGCGATGAAGTTCATCTGGTTTCTGAAAATGATCTAAAAAATATTTATGGACAACCCGATAAACCTTACTTTGTAAAAGTAGGTCATATTGCAGGAGCAGAATCTATCCCTGCACTAATTGATATTAATAAATTGATTACTCGACACTCAGCAATTGTAGGTACTACAGGATCAGGAAAATCAACGACAGTTGCAAGTATCCTAAATGCTATCTCTGATCCCTTTAAATATCCTTCAGCAAGAGTAATTGTATTTGATTTGCATGGTGAATATGGACATGCTTTAAGAGATAGAGCAAATATTTTTAAGGTTAATGCAGATAAGACTGAGGGAAGTTTTGAAAAGGATTTATTTATCCCTTTTTGGGCACTTAGTTTTGAAGAACTTTGTAATATAAGTTTTGGTAAATTCAATAATGAAAAAGATGAGAATATAATTCTCGAACGAATATCTTTAGCAAAAAGAAGTAGTTTACAAAAATATCCAAAAGATGGAGTCACTGAAGATACATTAAATGTAGATTCTCCCATTCCTTTTAGTTTAAACAAATTGTGGTATGATTTATACCACGAATGTTTTGCAACATATTTTAGTAAAAATAAAGGACAGGCATTTCAGAATTTAGCATATGAAAGAGATGAACAGGATAAAGAAATTACAGGAGATATTACTAATGCAATACCCCCTATATTCAGGAAAGTTAAAAATGACGCAGGTGATGACGAAAAGATAAATTATGTTCCTGGTGGATTAAATGTTGGACAACAAACGCTTTCTTTAGGATCAAAATTAAGAATACCACGATTTGATTTTTTATTTAAACCAGGCGATTGGACTCCTTCTGAAAATGGTGAAACTAAAAAAGATTTAGACTCTTTAATTCAAGAATGGATTGGGAGCGATAAACCTATTACAATAATGGATTTATCCGGTGTTCCGAATTCTATCCTTAATACCATTATTGGAGTTCTATTACGAATCATATATGATGGTCTCTTCTGGGCGAGAAACCTATCGCAAGGAGGACGAAACCGACCATTGCTACTACTGATGGAAGAAGCTCATAACTATTTGAATAACGAAGGCAGTGCATTGCCTGTAGTACAAAAAATAGTGAAAGAAGGTCGTAAGTACGGTATAGGTGCTATGATTGTAAGCCAAAGACCATCAGAAGTAAACTCGACTATTCTTTCTCAATGCGGGACATTCTTTGCATTACGATTGGCGAATGCTACAGATCGAGGACATATTACAAGTGCGGTAACAGATAACTTAGAAGGATTGACAAGCATGTTGCCGATTTTACGAACAGGTGAAGCTATTATACTCGGTGAAGCAGTAAAATTGCCCATGCGGACCTTAATTGATGCACCTCCTAAAGATAGAAGACCAGATAGCCAGGATCCAATAATTTTTGACGAGCATGGTTACGAAGACTCAATGCACCCTGGAGGTTGGGGAAGTAAAATGGAAGAAAATCCTAACTATAAAGAATTTGTAGAGACTTGGAGAGCCCAAAGTCCTTTCATTAAATTAACAAATAAATCAAAAACTATGAACAGACAGTCGGTTATATCGTCAAACATTGCATCTATTGGATATGATTCGGATTCACAAACACTTGAAGTTGAATTTTTAAATGGTGGTGTATATCAATATTTTGATTTACCTCAGCATATCTACGAAGAATTTATTAATGCAAGTTCACTCGGTCAATATTTAGCTCAAAATATTAAGGGAAACTATCGTTATTCAAAAGTGTAGAAGTTTATGGTTACATTAAACCAACAACTGAAACGAGTTGAGATAAAAGAATTCGAAATCGAAAACCAAATCGTTTTCAATTATTTCGATAATCTTCCGGTAGCAGAGAGAGATAGCAAACTACTTCGTGCAATTTACATTGGTGTTCTTGCTATGATGGAAGACCGGCTTTCTGCATTTCTTTCAAAAACAAATAACGAACTCGGAACAGAGCTTGAAAGTCTGAAAATGATCTTCGAGATGAAAAAGGAACTGTTTTATAAATCAACAATTAAAGGTGCTTTGGCAGAAGATGAAGTGGCGCAATATCTGAATGAGTTTTTCCAAAATAAAAAACTGAAAGATCGCGCTTATTTAACTGGTAATTCTGCAGGTAATCTTTCCAAAAATAAAACAGGAGATATTCTTTGCGAAATTAACGGAGATCCTAATCAAAGAATCGCCATAGAATGCAAGTTTGATAAGAGTATTAAGTTTGGGGAGATTGAAAACAAGGACATTTTTACTCGTAAATCTGATACCGCGTGGAGTCAGTTGATTGAAGCTCAGGCGAACCGCGGAACCAATACTGCAATTATCGTTTTTGATATTTCCCTTATTGACAATTCAATCTTAAAGAATTTTGACAATGTAGGTTATATTCCGGAGGTTGGATTTGTAGCAGTTATCAATTCGCAGGCAGGAGACTATTCTAATCTTGGTATTGCTTATATGCTGGCTCGCGATATTATTCTTAATGCAAAACAAGTTGATCTGAATAAAGATATTCTTTCAATGATTGTGAATCGGATCATCAAAGATATTGATCAAATTATGCTGATTCGAAACCTCGTTCACAGCAATATTGAAAACAATAAATCTATTCTCAAACAGCTTGAAAAATCAATGCTGTTAATGGAATTCAATCAGGAATATTTATTAAAATTTTTAAAAGATGGAAACCTAACAAAAGAAGATTTGCTTGAGTTTTATTCAGGCGAAGAAGTTAAAGACCGCTATAAACTGATTGAAAAAGAAATAAGTTCACTGTAATCCTCTATGTCAAAATCCCACCTTTCACCACGCCAGTCCCTCAATAAATCATTTTTAAAACTAAAGCCGAACCGTAAGGAAATTGAAAACTTCAAAAGTAAGTTTAGTACTCTTTTGGACGGAATCAATGAAAAAGAATCGGAAGAATTTCAGAAGAATCTCATTTCAGATTTTCTGAAGAACATTGGCTTTGCACCCGATTATTATATCAACACCAAAGGCAGAAACGATTTGGTTATTCACAACGACAAGGCGCATTCTAGTTCTGTTGGGGTGATTATTGAGACAAAACAGTCTGGGAATAATGCTGAAATGATCAATTCAAAAAAACTGAATTCAAAAGCACTTCAGGAACTGTTGCTGTATTATCTGAGAGAGCGGATTACGCACAAAAATTTGGAAGTAAAACATTTGGTTGCGACCAATGTTTACGAATGGTTCATTTTCGATGCGAACATTTTTGAAAACTGCTTTGCGAAGGACAAGGCACTTATTAAGAAGTTTGAGGATTTTGAAAGCAAACGACTTTCAGGCATTAAAACCGATTTTTTCTATTCAGAAATTGCAAAACCTGCCATTGATGCCGTAATTGAAAGTTTGGAATACACCCATTTCAACCTGAAAGATTTTGAAAAATTTGTCCGAAATGACAGCAAGAAAGACGATAATAACCTGATTGCACTTTTTAAAATATTATCGCCACAGCATTTGCTGAAACTTCCTTTTATCAATGACAGTAATACTCTCGACAAAACTTTCTATAACGAATTGCTTCATATTATCGGACTTGTTGAAACCAAGGATGGCGGCAAAAGATTAATCGAACGAAATAAACCGGCACAAAGAAACTCGGGATCTTTACTAGAAGATACCATTATTCAACTGGATACACTCGACAAAGTGAACCGTGTGAAAAAATCTTTTCTGTATGGTGAAACTACAGACGAAAAACTCTTCAACATTGCTTTGGAACTAAATATCACCTGGATTAACCGTGTTTTATTTTTGAAATTATTGGAAGGTCAGTTAATCAATTATCACGATAGTGATAAATCCTATGCTTTTCTGAATTTTGATAAACTGCGTCAGTATGACGATCTCAACACTTTATTCTTTCAGGTTTTAGCCAAAAAGTTTGAGGATCGCAATTCTGATGTGAGAAAAGCATTTGAAAAAGTGCCTTATCTGAACAGTTCATTATTTGAACCTACAGAATTGGAGCATACCACTTTAATGATGAGCAATCTTCGGGATGATAAAAAAATTCCGTTGTTGGCAACTACCGTTTTGAAAGATGGACAAGGCAAAAAGAGAACAGGCGAACTCAATACCTTACAATATTTGTTCGAGTTTTTGGATGCTTATGATTTTGCGAGTGAAGGAACAGAGGAAATTCAGGAGGAGAATAAAACCATTATTAACGCTTCTGTTTTAGGACTTATTTTCGAAAAAATCAACGGTTATAAAGATGGAAGTTTCTACACGCCCGGTTCTATTACAATGTATATGAGCCGTGAAGTGTTGCGAAAAGCAGTTATTGATAAATTCAACAGTTTGAAGAATTGGAATTGTCAGGACTTCACACAACTTTACAACAAAATTGATGATATTAAAGAAGCCAATCAGATTGTAAATTCTGTAAAAATTTGTGATCCTGCGGTTGGTTCCGGCCACTTTTTAGTTTCTGTTCTGAACGAGATGATTTCCATTAAAAATGATCTCGGGATTTTAGCGGATAAAAACGGTAAAAAGTTCAAGGACTATAATGTTGAAGTCGAAAGTGATGAAATTGTCATTACAGATACCAACACCAGCGAACTGTTCCGATACAATCCCAAAAACAAAGAAAGCCAGCGCGTTCAGGAAACCCTTTTTCACGAGAAACAGACCATTATTGAAAACTGTCTTTTTGGTGTCGATTTAAACCCGAATTCCGTTAAAATATGTCGCCTACGTTTGTGGATTGAATTGTTGAAAAATGCCTACTATAAATCCGAAACCGAACTGGAAACTTTACCGAATATTGATATCAATATCAAAAACGGAAACTCGCTTATTAGTCGCTTTCCTTTGGACAGCGATTTAAAATCCGCCTTCAAGAAATCGAAAGTTACGGTAGAGGATTACAAAAACGCAGTTCGCGATTACAAAGAAGCAGAAAGCAAGGAGAAGAAAAGAAGTCTTGAAGAATTTTTGGTTGCCCTGAAAAATGATTTCAGAACTGAAATCAGCCGAAACAGCAAAGAGATGAAAAATCTTAATCTGTTGCGCAGAGAGTACTTTACAAAATATGGTAGCGAACAACTTTTCGGTGAGGAATTAACCAAAGCACAGCAAAAAGACAAGAAAGACCTTGAAAATAAAATTCAGAAAATTGAAGATGTTATTGAGGAAGTAAAAGGCAATAAGATTTATGAAAACGCCTTCGAATGGCGCTTCGAGTTTCCGGAAGTGTTGGATGATGAAGGCAACTTTATTGGCTTTGATGTGATTATTGGGAATCCGCCGTATATCCAGTTGCAGAAAATGGGTGCAGAAAGTGATACTTTGGAAAAAGTTGGTTTTAAAACTTACGCAAAAACCGGCGACATTTACAGTTTGTTTTATGAGCAGGGGCACAATATTCTGCGAGAAAATGGTTTGTTAATGTTCATAACTTCCAACAAATGGATGCGGGCAAATTATGGCGAAAGTCTTCGTCGTTTCTTTGTGGAGCAAACAAATCCATTAACTCTAATTGATTTTTCCGGAAATCAGATTTTTGATACAGCAACCGTGGATACCAATATTCTGATGTTTGCAAAGCAAAAAAATGAGTTCAAAACACAGGCTTGCATCATCAAAGAAAAGCTGTTAAATAATTTGAGCGTTTTTGTTAGTCAGAACTCTGTTTTTTCAGATTTTAAAAATTCTGAAAGTTGGGTGATTCTGTCAACCATTGAAAGGCAAATTAAAGACAAAATTGAGAAAGTTGGTAAACCACTTAAGGATTGGGATATTTCAATTAATTATGGGATTAAAACAGGTTTTAATGATGCGTTTATCATTACCGGCGAAAAGCGAAAAGAACTGATAGAACAGGATCCTAAAAGTGAAGAAATAATACGACCGATTTTACGTGGCAGGGATATAAAAAGATTTGGTAATAACTTTGCAAATAAATATGTGATTTGTGCAAGATTAAATACTGATATACCTAAGAATTACCCTGCAATTTGTTCACATTTAGAACAATTCAGAGGTGAGAAAAAACTTGGTGATAACTCAACAACAAAAGTGTTTAACCGTCCTTGGTGGAGTTGGATGCAAGAACCTGTTAATTATTGGGACGATTTTTCTAAACCAAAAATTGTTTGGGGTGAAATTTCTGATCGAACGAAATTTTGTTTAGATTTTAAAGGTGAGTTTGTTAATGAAGCCACAACATTTTTAATGACGGGTGAATCTTTACCTTTTTTATTAGGATTCTTAAATTCTAAACTATCGGAATATCTTTTTTCTAAAATTGGAACAACAACAGGTGTTGGAACTGTAAGATGGAAAAAATTCACAATAGAACAATTACCAGTTCCAATATTAAAAACCTCCGATGTAATTGCTATTGAAACCTTAGTTTTAAAAATTGTTGAACATATTGGAAATAATCTGCCTATTGAAGAAATTGAAAGTGAGATTAACACTAAAATTTATCATTCACTTGATTTTTCAATCTCTGAAATTAGCTTTATTGAATCTCAATGAAACCAATCATTGATTTTTCTTCATTTGAAAGATTATATAAATCAAAAATTATATTATCAATTTGTTTTTCAATTTCTATGGGATTTTGTCCTTTTGATACCATTTCTTGACATTCTAAAACAAGTGGTTTAAAAACTTGGTCTTGTTCAATATTTACATCCAGAACGGGTATCTTATCCAAAAAAATCTTTCTTAGTTCTCGAGTGCCTCCTTGCAGTTCTGGAAAGTTATCAATAAAACAAAATTTAAATAGTGATGAGTTGAGAAAAGCAGTTAAAAAATATAAATTTCTACCAGTAATCATGAAAGATTTATCATTTTGTAAAAAATTCTTTTGATCTAAATAAAAAGGAAGGAATTTAGTCATATTTGGATACATTATTTTCTGCTTATTAAAATCGTCCCAATAACTTATCGTATCCTGTGTTTCAAACCATTGATTATTAGTCTTTTTCCTTGCACCTAGATCTCCACTTTGTTTCAAACGGTCATATCCAAAGCTTAACAAATGAGCCTTAACTGCTGGATATTGTTCAATATCAATTTTTAAACTGGGAAAAGTTGTGATGATATATAAATTCGCAAAATCATACGAATATCGCTTAATATCGCGTCCTCTGAGAATCGGTCGTATTATTTCGGCTGATTTTGGATCTTGAGCAATTAGCTCATCTTTCTTTTTTCCATCAATAATAAAAGCTTCATTATATCCGGTAAGAATTCCTCTGTAGATATTAATGTCCCAATCCTTCAAAGGTTTCCCAACAGCTTCTATTTTCCGCTTTATACTTTGCTCAATTGGACTTAGAATCACCCAACTTTCGCTGTTTGAAAAACTACAATTTTCAAAGTTTTGACTAACAAAAAGCGCTCATTTTCATTGATGAAAAAATTGCTATGTTTTATTTTATATCGTTTTGGTATATTTTATACTCTTAAATTTAAAAAAATTAAACTATGATTTACGGTTACATTAGAGTCAGCACCGACAAACAGACAGTAGAAAATCAACGCTACGAAATCAACCAGTTTTGCGAAAAAAGTATTGTGGTGGTAGATAAATGGTTGGAAGAAACTATTTCCGGTTCAAAAAAACTCGAAGAGAGAAAACTTGGCAAACTCCTAAAAAAAATGAAAAAAGGCGATGTCCTAATCTGTTCTGAACTTTCCCGTCTTGGCAGAAATTTGTTAATGATTATGGGAATCCTCAACGAATGTATGAACCGCGATATTCAGGTTTGGACCATAAAAGACAATTACCGTTTGGGAAGCGATATCAATTCAAAAGTTCTGGCTTTTGCTTTTGGTTTGTCGGCAGAAATAGAACGCAACCTGATTTCACAAAGAACAAAAGAAGCACTCGCCAGAAAGAAAGCAGAAGGCGTTATTCTAGGTCGCCCAAAAGGCAGAAAATCTGCCAAAACAAAACTTACCGGTCAGGAGAAAAAAATAAAAGAACTTCTGGAAAAAAAAGTTTCCTATTCCGCAATCGGCAGAATTCTGAATGTCCATAGATTGACGGTTTCGGCTTTTGTAAGGGAGAAAATGTAGTATATTTAAAGAAAAACTAATGGCAAATCTTACAGTTGTTCTTACTTATAGAGATGTTTTTGGAAAATCTTCCGAAGTTGATTTAAGGGACTTATTGAAAGGTGTTTCACCTGAAAAATTGTTGTTAATATTAGGGAAAACAAACGCATATCTCCTACAAGGAATTAGTTCTCATCAAATTTTTCAATCCTATACAAGTAGTTTCACTAATCATTTTTTTAGGTCTGAAATATTAAAGATTGACTTTAGGCTTAAGTCAAACCCCAATAATGTACTCTTTAATGAAAAGGTAAACTTTAATTTTTTAAAGTTTGTCGTGGAAAATTTTGATTTTTTAGACCAGAATAAACTTGCTGACGATTCAGAAATTCTTGAAATAAATTTTTTTAGATCGTATCTGATTTTTAACCAATTGATTTATGTTTCTACTGCTGAAAATTTTCTTAAAGAGATTCCTGCAGAGCACTATTTAGAGTTTGCACAAATATTAATGATTAAGAAAACTATCAATGATCAAGAGGTGACAGATTTCTTTTCTGATATTGTAAAAATAAAAGCTCATCTTCATTATTTTTTTCTCAATGAAAAAGCCCTGTTGGAGCAATTCTATAAGCTTAACGGAATTGAAAATCCAGACCTTTGGATTTTTGAAATTTTTCGCATCTTGACATTGGCCGATAATTATGAAAATATCACTTTTTACGTTGAAGGTGACCATTGGATTGCAGATTATTGTGATGGAATCTTGATAAATAACATTATTGGAAAATCTAATGCAAGCGAGGTAGATTTGAAGTTAAATAGTTTATATAAAAAAGATGGTAAATATTATGTGATGAACTGGTCTCATTTTGGTCAGCATTTATTTCATCGAATAACATATCAACTTTACGAATTGTACAAAAACAAAAATAATGTTACTCTCAAATTTGACACTTACAAATCAATGATTGCAGAAGAGGTCTCTGAAAAAATTGTTTTTAGAAAAGCAATTGAGAAAAGCTTTGGTAGAAGAGGAACTTTCATTTCTTATGATACTACTTTTTTTTCTGGATTTCCAGACTGTTATTTACGATACAATAACTTTATTTTTATTTTTGAATTCAAAGATAACGCGCTATCAAAAGAATTTATTCAGGATGATTCATATGAAAATACAAAATCATTTATTGATGAGAGATTCATTATGAAAATCAAGAATGGTAAGAATAAACCAAAAGGAATTTCTCAATTAAGAAATGTTATCAAATCCCTAAATGAGAATTTGCACAAAGTAGATCCAAACTTAACTAAAAAATATAAAAAATCCTCTATTGAAATCTACTCTGTAATTGTGGTTAGTGAAACATTGTTTTCACTACCAGCAGTAGAATCATATTTAACTAAAGAATTTAAGAAGATAAAGGCAGTTGAAACTGAATTTCGAAAAATTAATGATTTATCAGTTATAAATATTTCATATTTAATTCATTACTTTTTAAATGCAGAAAAACCTGACTTTTATTCAATTTTGAAATCTTATATTCTTAAAAAGAAAACCTACAGAGAAAAGGGGGTTGTGCCGGACTTCCCCACGATAGAAAAAATTACTTATCCTGAAGTTGCAAAAGCGAAACAATTAGTTGAAATTGCTAACGAACTTCCAATTTGTGATATGGACTTAGACGAACAATTAAGAAGAGTTCGTGAAAGTAAGTGAAATTAAATTTAATTTTGCATATGGCAGAATTTCTAAATAAAAAGAAACTTTTGGAATGGATTCCAAAAATTATTGAAACAGCAGAAAAAGAAATCATAATTAATTAGCCCCTATATTCAGGTTTCAGAAAAAATTTTCTCGTTACTCAAAGACGCCGAAAAAAGAGATGTTGAAATCACCCTCATTTACAAAGAAGGTGAACTTTCCGACAAAGAAAGAAATAAATTTAATGAAATTGAGAACCTAAACTTACTTTATCATTCCAACTTACACAGCAAATGCCTTTATAACGAGAAATATTTAATGATAACCTCAATGAATTTATATGAATATTCTCAAAGGCATAACCGCGAAATGGGTATCCTTTTTAGAAGGACTGATGAATCCACCAATTGGGACGATTACCGAAATAGCCGTGTCGGTGATTTCTTTAAAGAACTGAAACTTACCGAAGGTAGAGCGTCAGGTTTTCCTACAATTTATGACAGTATGGAAGATAATGTTTCACCAAAACCGGTATTCAAGACGGACGACGATTTCAGTTTTTTCCTTTGTACACTACCAATTAACGCATTTTTTATAAAACTCGAATTAACAGACAGAGAAAAGGCGATTTTAAAATTTTGCATAAATTCAAAAAAGCGAAGCGAAATCTTGGAGTATTTAGATCTCAAAAATCTGCACGCAAACTATGTCCGGAATATCCTTCCGCTAATTGAACGAGGTTTGTTAGATCTTACAATTCCCCAAAATCCTACCAGTCCCAGACAGGAATATTTTACGACCGAAGTTGGGAAAGATTACCTATAAAAAAGTATACAAGTGTAACTAAGTTGTTAGATAACAACCTCTGTCGTTTATCTTTATTTATAGGCCTTTCAAGAAATTTTTGTATATTTTGTTATATAATGGAAGTACACAAGTTATGCACAGTTTATACTTTCTGTAAAATGGAAGAAAGAAACGCAACCCCCATCGCTTAATTATTACTTAATTTTATTTAAAATTATACTGAAAAATAGTATATTTTTGTTAAAAATATATTTTAATGGAATTTCCTAAAATTCACAAATTAAATATCAATGATTTTTCTCTCTACAAGAGGAAAAACCAAATTAATTTACAACTTGAAGATGGTGTATTTTGCCTTGCTGGAGCAAATGGTTTAGGCAAATCTACATTTATTTCAATCTTTTCTTTTGCAATGCTTGGAATAGTTATAGATCCTAGCAAAAATTTTAGTTCCATCAATTCAATTCCAAAATTCTTTAAATCGAATGAAAAATTTGCACAGAGTTATTTTAATGGTAGAGTTGAAGAGTCCAAAAGAGATATTTCAAATGTTTATTTAGAATTTGAGGTTAACAATTTTTTATATAAGTTAAATAGAAAATTCTTCGATATTTCTGAATTGAATTTGTTTTCGCGAGTTGATTTGTCAACGGGTGAAGAAACTATAGACCAAGAAAAAACTTCGTTTGAATTAGAGAAAGCTTATAATAGTTTCTTGGCTCAGGATGTTGGGCTACAGAGTTTTGATCAGTTTGCTTTTATTCATTCATTTATTTTAACTTTTGATGAAAGTAAAAAATTACTTTTTTGGGATGAATCTTTAATGAATAGGATTCTCTTACTCTTTTTTGGTATTGATCCCGAAAAGGCTGAAAAGGCTGATGATTTAAGAAAAAATCTTGCGCGTCATGAATCAAATATGAGAAATTTGCAATGGAACATTACTCAAAATACTAGAGCTCTAGGCAAACTGCACAGCGAAAATAAAAAAGTTGCAGATGATGACACCATAAAAATTCTTGAGAATTTAAGATCATTAGAAGATGAAATTTCAGAATTATATAAAGAATCACATAAAAAAAAGCTTGAAATAAGAGATGCCGAATTAAATATTGCCAATATATCATTATCAATTTCCAATGAGAAAAAGAATTACAGTTCTATATTTAGTGAAATATATAATGATTTGTCAATTGAGAAAGACGAAAAGATAATTTTTCTTTTACGTGAGATTGCTCGAAAAATTATTGAAGGAGCCGATATCCAGGACGATTTTAAATCATTGAAAGAGAGAGCGGTTGAAGTTTCGCAAATGATGGCAAAAAATAAAAATGAAACTGCAAATATTTCAGAATTAAAGAAAATTGATTTAATTATAAAGGATCTTACTTTATCGTTGAATGAATATGAGTTAAAAAACAGTAGAGTTAATAAAGAGTATTCCGATTTGTTAACTTCAATAAGTGAAAAATCTAATGATCTTGAATCCTTGAAAACTGAAAATGAAAAAATTTTATTACTTTCATTAGCTAACTCTACAGATGATATTGATCAAAGGATTTCGTCTTTAGAAAGTGTAATTAACAAAGATATTTCCCAAAAGGAAATAGATACTAGATTAAGAGATGAGTGTAAGCGCGAATTGAATATTATTGAAAAAGAAATAAAAAGAAACTACGCTGATACTCAAGATAAATTCTTGCCGATTTTTAAACAATATGCTACTAGTTTTATTGGTCTGGACATTGACGTGGAACTCAAATCATCTTCAAATGGACTAAGTTTAGTCCTTAAGGTTAATAATACTGAAAGAACAGACAAATTTCAATTGTCAGAAAGTCAACAATATTTTATTGATATAGCTTTAAGGTTTGCGTTGATAGAATTCACTGGTACCTCGAATTCATATATTGTTATTGATACACCGGAAGGTTCTCTTGATATTGCATATGAAAGTCGCGCCGGCAGAATGTTTGGTGATTTTGTTTTGAAGGGATTTGACATTATTATGACAGCAAATATTAATTCCTCCCAATTATTGTTACAACTCGCAAAGAAGTGCAAAAATGAGAAGATGAAAATAGAAAGAATGACAGATTGGACAATTCTTTCTGAAGTGCAACAATCTGAACAGGAAATTATTGAAGAAGCATTTAATAAAATTGAAGAGGCGCTTGTATGATAAATCCATATTCGATTTTTGACTCATTGTTTATTGGCAAGAAGATACAGGGAAATATAGGAGATTTCAATCATTCCGAGTTGCAGTTATTTTGTTATTTTTCGTGCCTAATGTCTCTATATGATGGCAATCCCATTTCTTTTTGGGGTTATAAATTTATTAAAAATGAATTAGGTGTTCCTCTCTCATATGAGGTTGATGTTGCTATCGAAAAACTCCAACAAAACAATGAACTAATTCTAAAAGATGATGGTTTTCTTCGGCTGACTGACTTAGGGGAGGAAAAATTAAAGACATTTACAGATTTTGACATTTATAAGTCACGTATTAAATATTTGCAAGCTTCGTGTGAAAGCTTGTTGGTAATGCCAATAGGTAACTTTAGAACATCCATCTATCAAGAGCCGTTAATAAAATTTGCTAATGAAGGAGATTTAAGAAATTTAACTGAAGAAGATAGTATTGCTTTGGATTCTCTATATGACCAATTCGAAATGTTAAAAGAAGCTTTAAAGAACCAGTACTCAGATTTATTTGTTCCGGCTGTTACCTGGCTTAAATATCTTCAAAATAGCGAATCTTTTAATGTTTAATAAGCAACAACATATCGCATTAATGTCAACGCTCATAACTACTGATTACACAGCTGTAATTAGTAATGATTATGGCAATGATGGTATTAAAAAACTTAAAGAAGTTTTAGAGATTATTCCTAAAATCTTTATGTTCATTAATCTAGAGCAGTATGACTCAATTCAAATTTTTAAGCCAAATAATTTTGATGTAAGGGAACTGGGTATTGCATATACGGAAATTCAAAGTTATGATCAAATTGTTGGTATTTCCTCAAGAAAACTTGTAATTCAGATTGAAGAAAATACTGATTTAGTAGTAAGTACTGAAGATATTGATGACAAATATTTACTTCCGGAAAATTTTTATTATTTATTTAAAAAAAAATCAGAAGGTTTTTGTACAAAAACTCAATTTTGTGATATTCAAAAACCTTCGGGTTCCCATAGCCTGTTTTCAATTTCAACTTTTAAGGATTTAGATGAGGCACTATTGAATTATAAAAATAATGTTGCCAAGAATTCTGAATGCCCAAGAATATTATCTGCGTTTCATTGTAATAAAAAAATATTTTTCAAACCAAGACCAGAGCATTTTTTACGTGATTCATTGGCTTATTTTTTAAAAGCAAGACTTCGAGGTGAAAGTTTAGAAATTAGACCCGAACAAAATGTAGATGATTCCCATCCAATTGATATTAAAGTTTCGTGGGGTTTGACCAATCATATTGCTCTTATTGAAGTTAAATGGATTGGCAAATCAATAAAAGAAGACCGTACTTCATTTACTGCTACCTATGGAGAACCACGAGCTAAAGAAGGAGCGCAACAACTAATACAATATCTGGAAACCAACAAAATTTCTGTTCCCTCACATAATACAAAAGGATATTTGGTAGTTTTTGATTTAAGAAGAGCAAATACAAATTTAACAACTGTTGAAATTAACCATTTTGATGGGTATCATTTTGAAAACTTAGAAATTTCCTACGATGCTGTAAATCGGGAGGACTATGCTCAACCAACAAGAATGTTTATTAATCCAATTTGCACTACATGATGAATTTGAATGAAAATTTTATTCTAAGAGATAAAAATCTTTCTAATGCAGGTGATACACTTAATTTGGCTCGTCATCGATGGTATTATTATAAAGAAGGATTTTCTCCCAATTTAGTTAAAAATGCAATTGATCGCCTCCAATTGAAAGCAGACGATATTATTGTTGATCCTTTTAATGGTAGTGGTACAGTAACATTGTCGTCTGCATTGAATGGAAACAGCTCTATTGGGGTCGAAGTTAATCCATTTACCGCTTTTGTTTCTAGAACAAAAGTAAGCGTTGTTGATGTAGATGTTTTTGATAAAGCAAGAGAAAGTGTTCTTAATTCAACTAATGATAAAAAATCCAAGCTTCTAAATTTCTCGACATTTTCAGAAAATGAAAAAAACAAAAAGTGGCTTTTTAATAAAAATGTCTTAAATGCATTTGAATCTGCATATCAAACGTCTAAATCTTTTAATAATAAAGAAGTTAAGGATTTAGTAAAGTTAATTCTTATTACCTCTGCGATGGAGAATTCAAATGTTAGGAGAGATGGAAAATGTTTGCGATATAAAAATGGTTGGCAGGATTTAAGTTATGATACAAATAGTTTTTATAAAAGCCTGGAAAAAAAATTTTCGTTAGTAAGAGAAGATTTATCCGTGATAAATCCTGATATGCAGAATCCAACGATATACTGTGATGATTCAAGAAAATATTTTTCTTCTAGTGATGAGAATAAGTTTTCCCTTTGTATTACATCTCCTCCGTATTTAAATACTTTTGATTATACTGATATTTATCGCCCCGAATTATTTCTAGGCGAATTTGTGACTTCTATGAAGGAGTTATATAATTTACGATTAAGAACTATAAGATCACATATTCAGGCTAAATGGGATGAGCCCGTAAAAAATGAATTTGGAATTTTATACGAAGTTGCTATAAAGGAAATTTTAAGTAAAAAAGAACTTTTGATGAATCCAAATATTCCAATAATGATCCAAGCGTATTTTGAAGATATGGAAATAATCTTAAAAGGATTGAAAAATAAGGCCAAAGAAAATGCTGAATTATGGCTTATAGTTTCAACATCTGCTTATGCAAATGTTGAAATTCCTGTTGATTTAATTATTGGTGAAATTGGAAATAGAATCGGTTGGCAACTGAAAGAAATTGGCGTCCTCCGTAATATACGAAAGAGAAAGACAAAATACAGTCCCGATATTGCCACATTACGTGAAAGCGTTGTCATATTTAAAAATTCAAAAAAATAGTCCCTGCTCAGCCACAGCAAGTTACATAATCTAAATTATATGCACACCCAACGCAAAACGTTGCCTTCCACTCCGCAGGCTCCGTTACTGGCAAAATCCACCGGTGCCTATAATTTGAGATTATGTAAAATGCTTTCTTTGCAACGGGCGTAGCCCTTTTGCTCCAACCTTCCAGCCGCTCGTGCAGTTATCATTTACACGTTCAGTCCTCCAATCAAAAACCAACAATTCCCCACCCTTCTAAGGATGCAGAAAAATGGTGCAGAGAGTTTCGGGATTTGCCAAGTTCCTACAGCCACTGTATTGCTTTTTTTCAGCGGAAAAGTTTAGTGGCAATACAGTCGCTTTCGTCACCGCGCACAGTCGTATTCCATACTGAAGAAATTACTTTCGGCAGCCGCCATATTTTCACCACACACCAAGAACACTTCGGCTTCATAGGCAAATAGTTGTAGTGTGTTTTTGGCGCGCGCTGAAAATTCCCAAGCAAAGCATTTTCTTTCAGTATTCCATACCACTGTCTTTGCAGCCGCTTTTTTAGTCCGGTTGCAATATTAATAATTCCGGTGCCTGAGCGAAGTCGAAGGCGCCATTTTCCTGCGAGTCTGTTTCCCCAAAGAACCCTGAGCGAAGTCGAAGGGTGCCCTCGCTTTCCAATATTCCTCCAGTCTATAGCCGTCATGCGCTGCCCAAACCCTGAGCCTGTCGAAGGGCCTGCCGTCTATACACTGAGCCTGCCCTGAGTTCGTCGAAGGGTCACCGCGCACAGCAGTATGTCTTTGTTCCAAGTATTCACAAAGCCATACCGCTGTCTTTGCCCTTTCTACCCACCGCTTTGATTACGCCTCAATCGAAGATTAGGCACCAAGAAAAAATAAAAAAAAGAAAGTAAAGGTCTATTATCAGGAAAATGCGCCGACAACATCAAGCCGTAAACGGTTTTCAGAAAAAGTTTTGTGGCGCTAAAATTTAGCCCCAAAATTTTTCTTAAAAAATATTGCGTCGCATTTTCCTTCCAAGTGGGCGGAGCACTTTCTTTTTTTCCTTTTTTTCTTTTGAAAAATTTTTCGCGGAGCAAAATTTTTTAAACCAAAATGATGCTTACACACAAAGTACGCACGTACACCGTGCACCGTGAAATGCCGGAACAGGCAATCTATATTTTGAACAGAGGACGCAACGCAGGGAAACCCCTTCGCCAACCGTGCCCGAACTGTTTTATTGTCTATGGCAGCAGCTCCGAAGAAATCGAAGCGGTTTACTGGACCTTTTATGCCCTTTGGAAAAACGGGTTCTTTCATCCACATCTCTGCGGAAGTGTTATTCTAATGCTTCGACTTTCAGATCTGAAAAAACTGCTGTTGAAATGGATACAGCCAGGCATTGAAAAAGCCACCAGAAACCCGGAAATGATCAACAAAATCAAATCCACCTGGGAACTGGAGCAGAAAATGCAGAAGCAATCCGAACTCTTGAAGCAGTTGAGAGACTCTTTAGTTCGTAAGTACTATTTATCAATTTAATTGTGCAAAACTTCCTTTGGGAAGTTTTATTATTTTGATGTCTTTTGATTAAATTTGATAATAATTAACACCTAAATTTTGAAATTATGGCACTAAAACCAGGACCGAAAAGGATTGCCGACTCAACTGGAAAACCGGACAGACGGCAGAGAGACAATAAACAAACGCCGGGAAATACACCGTCGCTAAAACCTCCAAAACCTAAAAAATAACTTTTTAGTCAAAAAACAAAGCCTTCCGCAATCGGAAGGCTTCTCTGTTCCCAAGTCACCACAACTTTATTCGGAACTTTCTTTTTTAATTTTTGAAATCAGGAACTTTACCAGCAGTGTTGCTAAAAAACTGGATGCACCACCAAAAGCCGCAAGAACTACTGTTTTGATGAGGTCGTCCTGACCAATATTCACAAATATAGTGATCAGCGTTCCGAAAGCCGTGCTCACTTTCGTTGGGTTGTCAACAATATTCATCAACTTACTCGTCGCGATAAACTGCAGCCTGACTAACCGCACTGGCAATCCCACCCGCAACAGTGAGATATCCCGCAACCGTTACCACTACCGCAGGAAGTGAAATAGGAGCTGTAGCCAACACGCCGCTAACAGCCGTTAAAACCAAACCTATATTTCTCAAAACTTTGAAGAACTTTGGGGTCGGTTCTTTCATTCTTTCAACAATTTTTTTCATATCAACAAACATTAATAATTACACAAATCTCGCTTGAAATGAAATCAAAATCTTTGCTCTTTATTTCAGACCTAGGAGTTATTTGCGTAAATAAAAATTCAAATTTCTTGATAACTACAAGTTTAAGTAATACTGAATAAAAATTCCCACTGTTTGAGCGCGCTCAAGTCTTGTTCAGCAAGTAAATTTTCAATCGCGCGAGTTTGGGAATTTTCTCAAAAGAAATTTGAATTTTTTAGCAAATAAATCCAGTCTTGAACTTTTGGTTCTTTTGGTTCAAGCCAAAAGAACGGGAGTAATAAAAACAATAGAATTTAAGACTTAATTTCCAATTCAATCACAAATCCACTTTCAAGATAAGGAAAGACTATATCTTTCAACTTATCAAAGGCTAGCCGAGATCGGCTTCCTTGTCCCTCACCGGTCAATTCACTAACCGGAGCAATACAGCCGTTAAGCTCTTTTTTAGCATGGTTTGCAGGATGAAAAAGAATATAAGATCTATTTCTTACCTTCAAAATCTCCAGATGCCATTTAAATTTTGAACTGTAACGTTTCTTAATTCGGTAAACTCCCTCCGGAATGCAGGAAATTCTTCGTTGGTTCTCATTCCACGGCAGTTCTATAGTCTTACAGATTTCCTGCCCATTGAAGTATAAAGTTCCATTTGTTCCGGAAGAAAAATACCGTCTTTCTAAAAGTAGTTTCATAATTTTTCAAATTGAGACGATCGAAATGTTCTTACCCACTTTATAGCCTTGAAAATCAACGCCTTTACTCCTTCACGCCTCAACTTTTACCTAATTATGTTCCTACAATTTTAACAATCTGAAGCGCATTGTAAGCCCCATTTTTCAACGGATACTTCTCACCGTTGACATCCTGAAAGAATTCAACACCCAGAACAAAAAATAAAGGATGAGTACTGTTTGCCGTCAAATCATTTTCAAGAGATGATGCTGCAACCTCAACGTTATCCCATGGATAGAGTGCGCTTTCACTTGTTTTGGTGATAAAAACTTCATTCTCAAAATCAACCTCCATGGCTGCGGACAGAATTTTGAAATGAGTAGTTCCTCCCGGTGCTGCAATTGCGATTTGAGGGGTAAATGCCTCAATATCTACTTTAGCTTCGCCAGTTACACGATCCAGTGTCACCTCTGAAGGTGCAAAAAAGGTCGTTCCCAATTTCCCATTGAGGTTGAAATCAAAACCTTGCAAAAGTTCTGCTTCACCATCAATCACATTTCTTTGACCTCTTGGATTGGTACTGTCCATTTGGATTACTTTCACCATTTCTTGCGTCAATCTGCTCACCATTCGGAAATCAGAAGCCTTCAATAGAAGCGCACGGATAGAATTTCTTAGAACTTTTCCAGCGGTTCCGGCTCTTCCAAACTCAGACCCATTCTCTCTCGTCCTTTGAAAAGCCGGATCATTTTTAATTCTGGAAGCATCAATACCCCCTTTCTCTCGGGCTAAATAACCATCTTTGGATTTGTAAAACGTCACCCCGCCGATGGTACCTTTCAATTTAATAATACCACTTTGTCTTGCCATAATTCATTTATTATGATTAAAAATTTCAGATGTTTATGGCACATCCACTCAAGCCTTAGTGAATTCACAAGACAAATTTTAGTTTTAGAAACCATAAAAAAAAGAAGTGCTTGTTCTGGATGTCACAAAACAACATAACTGTCAAATGAACATCTTAAAAGACATTCAAAGATGAGGTATCTTAGATTCGGGTTAATGGAAGAAGTATAGAAAAAGTGTGTAAAAGCAAGGGATAATGTATGAAAACAAGATTAATTAGAGTGTGTATCTACCCTAAAGATATACAGATTATCACAGGTAAAAGCTATCGACAAAGCATTCGACTAATGCATAAGATCAAGACAGAATTACAAAAACAACCCAACGAATTCCTCACTATAGATGAGTTCTGTAACTACACAGGCATAAAGTATGAACAGCTGGAGCATCTCATCATTGGTTAACATTCAAAAATAACCCATCTATTTTCTGAATATCTCTTATAAATTTGCTATATTTGTTACATACGATTTGAGACAAATTGTTGTATTTCACGAGGTGGAATATTCGGTTACCTTGAAAATCTCCCTTTCATAAATCACCTATTAATAGGCGTCCCGAAAGAAAGCATATATTCCTGGAGAAACCACAAGAAACACAACAATTTGTTATAAAACCCCTTAAATCGTAGTATTTAAGGGGTTTTTGTTTTGAACACATATCAAAACAATCCATTTTTTCTCAAATCATTAGGTGACCTTCGAGGTGACCTGCCATTTTTCAAACTTTACAGGTAACCGAATTCTCTGAAATAGCCTGTCAATAAAGGTGTCCACAAACTGAACATCTTGATTGGCGAGGTGTCCTAAAGTAATTTTTAACCTATAAAGTCACCACTATGAAAGCCAAAGTTTAGGTATTATTCTATACCAAAAAATCCAAAGCAAAATCTAATGCAACCGTACCAGTTTATATGCGAATTACCGTTGATGGTCATCGTGCAGAGTTTTCAACCGGAAAAAATGTCGAACTCTCAAAATGGAATACTTCTCAAAACCGTGTAAAAGGTAACTCTGAAGAAGCAAGAATTACCAACAGACATTTTGATGTTTTGCAGTCCAAAGTCTTTGAAATCGAAAATAAGCTAGCTTTTTCGAGCGAATATTTCGATGCTACTGACATTAAAAATTTGTTGACCGGCTCAAAAGTTACAGAAAGATACTTGTTTCTGTTTTTGAAGAACATAATTCAAGGATGGAAAAACTTTTGGGAAAAGAATACGCACCTGCAACATGGAAGAATTTCAAAACTTGTCTCTCGCATCTCAAATCATTTCTATGGAAGTTCCATAAAAAATCAGACATTAATCTTAAAAAAATTGAACCATCATTTCTGAACGATTTCGATTTTTATTTAACCTGAGTTCGGGATAAGAAATGAAATAAAATTTGCAATGAAAAGTAATAATTCGCATATTTAAGTTTCTGAAATTCAAATATTTAACGAATTATTACTTATGATTTTGAAAGACCAAATTACAACTATTTTTGTACAGATTGATGATTTTTGTAAAGAATTTGATTTGCAAATCAAAAATTT
>Ga0209369_1000651_pt1 | contig 31639 bp, 28 predicted proteins | sample EBPBio142010_DNA_FD_185865 | JGI IMG/M metagenome (GOLD analysis project Ga0209369, IMG submission 185865) | Wastewater treatment Type I Accumulibacter community from EBPR Bioreactor in Madison, WI, USA - Reactor 1_10/4/2010_ DNA (SPAdes)... | ecosystem: Engineered > Bioreactor > EBPR >... | reverse complement strand
GGATTTCCTTAGCTTGCAGCAAAAAGGATAAGCAGGTTTTTAAATCAGAGGCGCATGCTGAAACTTTCATCAAACAGTCATTCGCGACTATCCAGCCATCTTGCGACAGTGGCAATTGCAAAGACGAATGCTGTCACCCAAAATCACACAATTGTCAAACCGATGGATGCTCAGGAAATTGCAGCGGTAACCTTTGCAGCACTGCTCAGTATACCATTCTAGCAGACAGCAAATTTTTAGAGGATTCTAAAAACGAAGCGTCCGGTTACGAAGACAAAAATGCTAATTTCTTTTATCAGAATCCTCATTACTCCGGTGGATTCCATACCATTTGGCAACCGCCAAAAATAGGTTAATACCTCTTTTTTACAGCCTGAATTATGTCTTGTCGTGAAGTGTTGTTGACGCTTTATCCCTGATGACTTATCAGCGCTGTATATTCCTTTGAACATCAACTTTTCCTTTAAAAGTAAATCTTTCATAAAAGATTTTCCTTTTGGAGCAAGGACAATTTGAAGATCAGGATACCCGTAATCAGTTTCTAAACACTGAGACTCAAAATTAACCTATAATCTAAAATTTAATGAAGAATATTCTTTTGGGAATACTCGCTTTTATAGCGGTGTTCCTTGTTTCCTGCAACAATTCAAAAGCTGAAAACACACAAATCGCGGTCGCAAAGTTCACCACCGGCGACATTGTTCCAAACGATCAGGTATGTATGGTAAACAACGCCTATATGGGCAAAAAACAACTCGAAGTCAAACATGACGGCAAAACCTACTATGGTTGCTGTGAAAACTGCAAACTGAGAATCCCGCAGGAAGAAAATGCGCGCATGGCGTACGATCCGATATCTCATCAACTCATCGATAAAGCAACCGCAATTATTGCGATTTCCGATAAAAATGACAATGTCGTGTACTTTGAAAACAAGGCGAACTACGAAGCCTTTTTTAATAAATAAAAATAATCTTTAAACTTATAAAATAATGAAAACACTAGTATTCAGCCTTTTGGCAATCGGCACACTTGCACTCACTTCCTGCAAAGAGAATAAAGAACAGAAAAAAACCACTGAAACATCCATGCAGCATGATATGAACATGATGTCTGACAGTTCAGCGATGGGCGATATGCCTATGGATGGAAAGGTAACCGTGATCGACGCAAAAAAATCTTCCGCAAATCTTACAGAACTCTATTCCCATTACACCCATCTTACATTTGCGTTGTCGGGTGATGATGATAAAGAAGCGGTGAGTGCGGCCAAAGGGATCCTCGCTTCTTTTCCCAAAATAGACAAAAACGGTTTTTCTGCTGAACAGAAAAAAGAATTTGCTGAACTCGAAGCAAGCATCAGTGAACACGCCGAGCACATTGCAGATAATGCCGGAAATATTGATCATCAGCGCGAACATCTGGATATAATGAGTGCAGATTTTTACGACCTGTTGAAGGATTTCGGAACTCCAAAACCGGTGTACAAAATCTTCTGTCCAATGTTCAATGATAACAAAGGGACTTTTTGGCTTAGCGATGCACGTGAGGTGAAGAATCCTTATTATGGCAAAGAAATGATTTCATGTGGCGAGGTTCAGGAAGAGATTAAGTAAAAACATACTGAACCATGATTCAAAATTTAATCAAACTGTCCCTCCGCAACAGATACTTCGTTTTGCTCATTGCAACCGGCCTTTTTATCTGGGGTATTTTTGCGGTAAGGGACAATCCCATCGATGCAATTCCGGATCTGAGTGAGAACCAGGTCATTGTTTTTACGGAGTGGATGGGCAGAAGTCCCCAGATTATTGAAGATCAGGTGACTTTTCCACTGGTCAGCAACCTTCAGGGCATTCCGAAAATCAAAAATATCCGGGCTTCCTCTATGTTTGGGATGAGTTTCGTGTATGTTATTTTCGATGATAATGTGGATATTTATTGGGCCAGAACCCGGGTAATGGAACGCCTCAATTATGCGCAGCGATTACTCCCGCAGGATGTTACCCCTACGCTCGGACCCGATGGCACCGGTGTAGGTCACGTCTTCTGGTATCATTTCGATGCACCCAAAATGGATTTGGGAGACCAGCGTGCCCTTCAGGACTGGTATGTAAAGTTTGCGCTTCAGACGGTTCCCGGCGTGGCGGAAGTAGCCTCCTTTGGCGGCTTCGAAAAACAGTACCAGCTTATCGTAGATCCTGTAAAATTGCAGTATTACAACGTCTCCCTCATGGAGGTGATGAATAAGGTAAAGGCTAACAACAACGATGTAGGGGGACGGAAATTTGAGATGGCCGATATGGCCTACGTCATCCGTGGACTTGGTTACATTAAGAATGTAGCCGATATCGAAGAAATCGCGGTGGGAAATTACAACGGTATTCCCGTGCGGGTGAAAGATATTGGCTCGGTACAAATGGGTGGAGATCTTCGGCTGGGTATTTTTGATGCGGACGGTGAAGGTGAAGTCGTGGGCGGTATCGTGGTGGCACGGTATGGCGAAAATGCGGATAAGGTCATCAACGATGTGAAAGAGAAAATGAAGGACGTTGAAAAAGGACTCCCTGAAGGCGTCACCTTCAAGACATCGTACGACCGCAGTACGCTGATTGAAGGGGCAATAGACAATATTAAAACCAAGCTGATTGAAGAAATTATCGTGGTGGCAATCATTGTTATTCTGTTCCTATTCCACTGGCGAAGTGCATTGAGCATCATCATTCAGATTCCGGTCACCATTGCCATCAGTTTTATTCTGCTCAATGCGTTTGGACTTTCCTCCAATATCATGTCCCTTACAGGAATTGCGCTGGCAATTGGGGTGATTGTAGATAACGGAATTATCATGTCTGAAAATGCCTATAAAAATCTCTCCGATTGGCAGAACCATCAACAAAATAAAAACCCATAACAATGAAGACCAACTGGTTTAAAAATATATTCAGAAAAAAAGACAAAGAGAAAGACAGTTACGTTAAAATTCCCGAAGACATTCGGTTGAAGATTATCGAAAAATCATCCTTACAGGTATCCAGAGGCGTATTTTTTTCTACGGTAATCATCGTGGTTTCTTTTCTCCCGGTATTTATGTTGACCGGTCAGGAAGGTAAACTTTTTCATCCGCTGGCGTACACTAAAACATTCATCCTGATTGTTGATGCAATCCTGGTGCTTACCCTTGCCCCGGTGCTCATCTCCTTTTTCATGAAGGGAAAATTTAAGGACGATAATAAAAACCCAATAAACAGAGGCTTGGAACGGATTTACGAACCGCTGATAAGATGGTGCATGAAATGGAAAAAAACCACGCTGGGAATTAATATTTTGGCACTGCTCATCAGTATTCCAATGATAATGAACCTTGGACGTGAGTTTATGCCGCCTTTGGATGAAGGATCCCTGCTCTTTATGCCGGTTACCCTTCCCGATATTTCAAACTCTGAAGCCAAAAGATTACTGCAGGTACAGGATAAAATCATTAAGGGAATTCCGGAAGTGGATCATGTCCTCGGAAAAGCCGGAAGAGCCAACACGGCGACAGATAATTCACCCATCTCCATGATTGAAACCATTATTTTGTTGAAACCGCAAAGCGAATGGCGCGAGGGCAAAACAAAAGATGATCTCATCAATGAGCTGAATGCCAAACTGCAGATTCCAGGCGTTACCAATGGCTGGACCATGCCGATTTCCAACCGAATCAATATGCTTTCAACCGGGATCAGAACGGATGTGGGCGTAAAAGTGTACGGACAGAACCTGGACAGTATTGCCGTCCTTTCAGAAAAGATTAAAAAGGAACTTACCGGTATTGAAGGAATAAAAGACATGTACGTAGAACCCATTACCGGCGGAAAATATGTGGACATTCAAGTGAAACGCGAAGAAGTAGGAAGATACGGGCTAAGCGTGGATGATGTAAATGCCGTCGTGGAAAGTGCGCTCGGCGGAATGAAACTCACCACCACCGTGGAAGGCCGACAGCGCTTTTCGGTAAATGCCAGATACGGCCAGGATTTCAGAAATAATCTGGAGTCACTGAGAAGACTGCCTATGCAGACCATGGAATTTGGTTCCATCCCACTGAGTGCAGTGGCGGACATCCGCCTTACAGAAGGTCCACCAATGATTAATTCTGAAAATGCCATGTTACGCGGAACTGTTCTGTTCAACGTCCGTGATCGGGATTTAGGCAGTACCGTAGCAGAAGCACAGAAAAAACTCAACAGCATGGTCACCAAAATGCCTAAAGGCTATTTCGTGGAATGGAGCGGCCAGTACGAAAACCTGATTCGAGGAGAGCAGACCTTAAAAATGATTATGCCACTGGTATTGGTCGTGATCTTTCTTTCCATGTACTTTGCATTCAATTCTTACCGCGAAGCTTTCTTTAATCTCATCAGTATTCCTTTTGCATTAATCGGGGGCGTTTTTATGATTTCGATTTGGGGGGTGAACCTTTCCGTAGCAGTAGCAGTAGGATTTATTGCCCTATTCGGACTTGCGGTGGAAACCGGAATCGTGATGGTCATCTACCTGAACGACGCCATGGTTCAGCTTATTGCAAAAAATGGCAACTCAAGGGAGACCATCACCAATGAAGAACTTCGTGAATATGTCATTCATGGTGCAGCCAAAAGATTAAGACCAAAGATTATGACGGTTTGCGTGACCCTCTTCGGGCTTGTACCCATCCTGTGGAGCCACGGCGTGGGAAGTGATATGATGAAACCAATCGTATTGCCGATGGTTGGTGGTGTTTTCACTTCGGCCATTCACATCCTTTTGGTAACACCAATTATCTTTTATATGCAGAAGGAATGGGAACTGAACAAACTAGGGAAAATTGACGTCCTCGACGCTGCCCATTAATCCTTAAATGATTACAAAATGAAAAAATTAATAATAACAGCAGTACTGGCCTTCCTTTACACTACCATTGATGCTCAGCAAATGTCCCTGCCCGCAGTAATGGACAGTATCGCAGCCAACCATCCGGTGGTAAAAATGTACAATGCCGAAATCCGGTCAATGGATGCTGCCGCAAAAGGAGCAAGAAGCTGGATGCCTCCAACCGTAGGAGCAGGTTTCTTCATGACGCCCTATAATGCAAAACTCTGGCAGCGCGACGGCGATATGCTCGGCATGGGCTCAGTAGCAGTTTCGGTGGAACAGATGTTTCCTAACAGAAAGAAACTCAACGCCAACGAAAATCTGATGAAGGCAATGTCTGCTGTAGAAAAGGAAAAACTTTATGCCGCCCTCAATGAAAACTTTCAGGATGCAAAAAAACTGTATTACAGTTCCATTGTCCTGGATAAAAAGCTGAAGGTCGTTAAGGAAAACGAAAAGATGCTGGACTTTATGATTAGAAACGCCGAAATCCGGTACAAAAACGGACTTTCTAAAATATCCGCCTATTACAAAGCCAAAGCCGCCCTCGGAAGCTCCAAAAACATGCAGCTCATGTACGAGAATGACCTCCGCGTCAACCGGATCCGGTTGAATGCCCTCATGGGAAGAGACCCGCTCGCGCCACTGGAGATTGAACCGGAATACAACCTGAATGATTATTCTCTCGAGACTTTTGGTCAGGATCTATTTTATCAGAACAGAAGTGATCTCCGCGGCATCGACCGGGAAATCAATATTGCCAAACTCAAACAGGATCTGGAAAAGCAGAATCTAAAGCCGGAATTTGGCGTAAAGTTCGAAAACATGTTTGGTTTTGGCGGCCAGCCCATGCAGTTTTCACTCATGCTGATGGCAAAGCTGCCGTTTGTTTCCTGGGCTTCACGCATGAATAAAGCCAATATTGAAAGTCTCAAACTGAAAGAAGAGGCCTTGCAGGCACAGAAAGAAATGATGGTGAACGAATACAGTGGAATGGCCTACGGAATGCGCAATGAACTGGACCTGAATAAAAATCAGCTGAAACTCTATGAAGACACCATTATTCCGGCCTTAAAAAACAACTACAAATCCATGCAGTTGGGCTATGAGCAGAATACGGAAGAACTCTTCATGTTATATGACGCATGGGAACAGCTGAATATGGCCCAACTGGAATATTTCGAGATCCTTACCAAAGCACTGCAGACGCAAACTGAAATTGACCGCTTAATTGAAAGAAGATGAGAAAAATTATAATATTCACTATGCTTTTATTTGGTTTGACGGCGTGTGACAAAGTTAAGTTCTGGGAAGATAAGCACTCGGCAGAAGCTGCAATGCATACTTATACCTGTCCGATGCACCCGGAAGTGATCTCAGACAAACCCGGCAAATGTACCAAATGTGGGATGGATTTGGTCCTGAAAGATGCCCCTGAAAAAAAGGAAGAGGGGATTAAACTCGACGATCTGCTGAAACCAACCAATGAATTTGTAGTGTCGGAACAGCCCGTAATAAAAGTAAAAAGAGAAAACATACCCACCACGGTTGATGCTTTAGGGACGGTAGAATACGATACTCGACAGATTGGCAGTATTTCCTCACGCGTTGCGGGCCGTATCGAGAAACTCTATGTGCGGTATAAATATCAGAAAGTGTCCAAAGGCCAGCGTATTTTAGATATTTACAGCCCGGAACTTTTAACAGCACAGCAAAACCTGCTCTTCGTTATTAAAAATGACCGCTCAAACAAAACGATGATTGATGCCTCACGCCAGAAACTCCTTCTTTTGGGAATGCCGGCTTCACAGATACAGAAAGTCATCCAGCGAGGGAAACCTGATCTCACAGTTCCGGTTTTCAGCAATTACAGCGGACACATTCAGCAGGCAGGATCGGCCGGAAGCATGGGGTCATCACCACAATCTGCACCCCCAATGGCTTCAAATAACGCGGTCACCGCAGAACTACCGCTGAAGGAAGGAATGTATCTTCAAAAAGGACAGAATATTTTCAGTGTCTACAATCCCAACAGAACCTGGGCTCTGATCAATATTTTCTCTGAAGACATCGCACTGGTCAGCAAAGGACAGTCAGTCATGATCATCCCAGAAGCTAATCCGGAGAGCCGCTTCAAAGGAACCATCGGTTTTATTGAACCGTTCTTCAGGCAGGGCAGCAAAACCGTAACGGCGCGCGTCTATTTTGATAATTCCACCGCAAAAATTCCTGTCGGAAGTCAGGTTAAAGCGGAGATTATGAGCCACAACAGAATGGCAGATTGGCTGCCGAAATCAGCGGTGGTTTCTTTGGGGATTGATAAAATTGCGTTCAAAAAAGTTGAAGGCGGTTTTATTGCCCACAAGGTTGTTACCGGCGCGGTGGTAGGCGATAAAATTCAGATCGTCAGTGGTTTGCTTCCTGAAGATGGAGTTGCCGAAAATGCACAGTACCTGATGGACAGCGAAAGTTTCATAAAAATTAACAGATAAAAATTGATAAGATGAAATTTAATATTTTAATGCTGGCCTTGCTGGTTTTTCTTTACTCCTGTAAAAAGGAGGAAGATCCTCATGCCGGCCACGATACCTACTACACCTGTTCCATGCACCCACAGGTAGTCTCCGATAAACCCGGAAAATGCCCGATTTGTCACATGGATTTGGTGCCTGTCGAGAAGAAAAAGAATGCTGATCCTAACGAAATTATTTTGAATGACGAGCAGGTTAAACTTGGGAATATCAAAACAGTCGCGCTATCAGATGGGTCTATGGCTGATAAACTTACGCTGACCGGAACACTCAATTTTAATCAGTACCAAATGCAGGCAGTAAGTTCAAGAGTAATGGGTAGAGTTGAACGGTTGTATTATAAAAACATTGGCGATTTTGTTCCGAAGGGGGCGCCGTTGGTCGATATTTACAGTGAAGAACTCAATAATGCAAAGCAGGAATATTTGCTGGCATTAGAAAGACGCAAGCTGTTCGTCGGTAATACTTCCATTGATTTTGATCAGCTGCTCCAAAGTTCCCGAAACAAGCTTTATTTATGGGGAATGTCCGAAGGCCAGATCAAACAGCTGGAAAGATCAGGAAAAGCCACACCTACCACCACTGTGTTCAGCAATGCAGCCGGTTACATCACCGATCTGAGCATTGCCGAAGGCGATTATCTTGCCGAAGGTAGCACCATCGTGAATCTGGCAGATCTTTCATCGCTTTGGGCAGAGGCGCAGGTGTATTCTTCCCAAATGGCTCTCCTTCAGAAAGACAGCAAGGTCACCGTATATATTCCCGATCTGGATAATTTGAAGATTAATGGGAAGATTGATTTTACAAACCCTGAAATAAGCGCCTCCAGCAGGATAAATCTGGTTCGCATTTCCGTGCCCAACAAAGGAAACCTGCTGAAACCCGGCATGCCGGTATATGTTCTGGTAGAAAACAAATCCCGTGATGGTATTTCAATGCCTGTGGATGCGGTGATCAGGGATGGGAAATCCTCCACCGTCTGGGTGAAAACAGCGAAGAACACTTTCGTAAACAGAATGGTGGAAACGGGTCTGGAATATGAAGACAGAATAGAAATCACCTCCGGAATTAAAGCGGGAGACGAAGTGGTGGTTTCCGGGGCTTTCCTGCTGAACAGCGAATATATATTTAAGAAAGGGGCAGATCCCATGGCGGGTCACGATATGAGCACCATGTAATATGAGAAAATTGAATATGATAGGCTGGCTGTCGGTGATAGTAGTGGCGGTTGTTTTAGCCATTCAATTCATACCGGTGGAGCGTAATGTCTCCACCGTTCCGCCAGGTCAAAGTTTTGAAAGAACCGAAAAGGTGCCCGCCAACGTGGCTGCTATTCTGAAAGTTTCCTGCTATGACTGTCATTCAAATAATACCCGTTATCCGTGGTATTCAGAATTGCAGCCCGGCGCTTGGTTTATGGCGCAGCATATTAAAAAAGGGAGAGACGAACTCAATTTTGATGAGTTCAATAACTATTCAAAAAGACGAAAAAAAGCAAAAATAAAAAGCGTAATCAGTCAGATTGAAAAAGAGGAAATGCCTTTAAAATCCTATCTTTTACTTCATCCTGATGCAGGTTTAACACCAAATAAGAAAAAAGTCCTTTTGCAGTTTTTTCAGTCAGAACTTGAACTTTAAAACATGAAATGAAAATCGTCAAAAATGAAAATAAAATCTTAAAAGAACAATATGAAAACAGACAGAAAATTAATCGGAGCAGGACTTTTGACAGCAGTTACCGCTTCATTGTGTTGTATTACACCAGTATTGGTTTTAATAGCAGGAACAAGCGGAATTGCTGCAACTTTTTCCTGGCTCGAACCTTTACGGCCTTATTTAATCGCGTTAACAGTTTTCGTTCTTGGTTTTGCCTGGTATCTTAAACTAAAACCCAAAAAACAATTAGACTGTAGCTGCGAGAAAGATGAAAAAATACCATTCACGCAGTCGAAAATGTTTTTAGGGATTGTTACCCTATTTGCAGTCGTTATGCTTGCCTTCCCCTACTATTCAGCTGTTTTCTATCCAAAAACAGAAAAGCAAATTATAATAGTAGATCAATCTAATATCCGTAAAATAGAATTTACAATTAGTGGTATGACCTGCGCAAGCTGTGGGGAGCACGTCAATAGCGAAGTGAATAAACTGACGGGAATTATAAGTTCAGACGCTTCGTACGAAAACAAAAATGCAGTTGTGAAATTTGATGATTCAAAAACAAACATTGATGTAATCCAAAACGCCATAAACGCTACCGGATATGTAGTAACTGACAAAAAAGAATATCAATTGGAAACCCTTGGTCCTGAAAAACCAAAATAAATTATTAAACAGATGAATACAGTCAAATTACAGTCAATAATCACCTGCCCCAATTGCGGACACAGGAAGGAGGAAACAATGCCTACAGATTCTTGCCAGTATTTCTACGAATGCGAAAAATGCAGGATCGTTTTAAAACCAAAACAGGGCGACTGCTGTGTGTATTGCAGTTACGGAACAGTGCCTTGTCCCCCAGTTCAGCAGGACAAGAAATGTTGCTAAAAGTCCTTACGTTTAACTAAATAACAAAAACCATTTTAATGGACAAATCAACGCACAGCCACAAAGTTTCTCCGGACCATAGTGCCTCGGGGAAAACTCATTCTACACAGAATATGGATTCAAAAAAAGAAAGTGAACAAATGGATCACAGCGGGGCATACAAAAAGTTGTTTTGGATGCTTCTCATTTCCTTCGTATCCATGTTTATATTAATGTATGCGATGGTTGATCGGTTATCCAATGTGATTCCCAATATCAATCAGTTTTATATGGCCGGACTAATGGCTTCTCCTATGTTGATCATCGAACTGCTGTTAATGGCAAAGATGTATCCCAATAAAAAACTCAACAAGGTACTGATGGGTGTCGGTGTGTTGGCGATGGTGCTGTTTTGGTCTGGCATTCGGCAGCAGACAGCCGTGGGAGATGTCCAGTTTCTAAAGTCCATGATTCCACACCATGCAGGGGCTATTCTTATGGTCGAAGAAAGTAATCTGGTCGATCCGGAAGTGAGAAAGTTGGGCGAGGAAATTATCAAAGCACAGGAGGAGGAAATTGCCGTCATGAGGGCGAAAATTAAGGAACTTCAAACCCGGAAGTAATCTCAAATAGCAGAATTTAACGCAAAAAATTGAATTATGAAAAAATACACCTGTCCCATGCATCCCCAGATATTGAAGGACGAACCGGGGAAATGTCCACTTTGCGGAATGAATTTAATTCCTTTGGGAGGAACCGCCCGACCTGAAAAAGACGAACACAGCCATCATCATCAGAATCATGGTCATCACTCAGAATCTCATAGTTCAGCGGCGGGATTTGACAAACATGCAGGTCATCATACTCCGGATTTTCTAAAAAGATTCTGGATTACACTGGTGCTTTCTGTTCCGGTGCTGCTGCTTTCCCACATGATTCAGCAGTGGCTTGGTTTCACCATAGCTTTTCAAGGCGATAAATACGTGCTGTTGGTTTTGGGAAGTATTATTTATTTCTACGGTGGAATGCCTTTTTTCAAAGGGTTTTTGGGCGAAGTGAAAGCCGGAGCTATTGGGATGATGACGCTCGTTGCTTTGGCGATTACCGTAGCTTATGTCTATTCCGTTGCCGTCGTATTCGGGCTGCCGGGCATGGATTTCTTTTGGGAGCTCGCCACCCTAATTGTCATCATGCTTCTGGGTCATTGGCTCGAAATGCGTTCACAGATGGCAGCTTCAAAAGCGTTACAATCCTTAGTGGCATTGCTACCAAATGACGTAACCGTCGAGCATAACGGAAGTCCGGTTAAAATAAAACTGGAACAGCTGAAAAACGGAGATACCGTAATCATAAGACCGGGCGAAAAAGTCGCCGCAGACGGTCTGATTGTCGAGGGCAGTTCCTATTTAAATGAAAGCATGCTGACCGGAGAAAGTGTTCCTGTAAGAAAGGAGTCCGGCGGAAAGGTGATCGCAGGATCTATCAATGGAGACGGGGCTTTAAAGATAAAAGCAACAGGGGTTGGGAAGGATTCATACCTCAATAAGGTCATTAATTTGGTTCAGGATGCGCAGGCAGCAAAGTCTAACACTCAGAATCTGGCGGATAAAGTAGCCAAATGGCTTACTATAGTAGCAATTGTGGTGGGAGTAGGAACTTTCGCTTACTGGTACATCACCATGGGAGATTTGGCTTTTGCCCTGGAACGGATGGTAACGGTAATGGTAACGGCCTGCCCTCATGCTTTAGGAGTGGCAATTCCTTTGGTTGTGGCCATTTCCACTACGCTTTCAGCTACAAATGGTTTACTCATCAGAAACCGTACGGCTTTTGAAACAACCAGAAACTTATCCACCATAATTTTCGATAAAACCGGCACCCTTACGAAAGGTTCCCACACCGTGCAGAAAATCATTCCTCTAACGGAACACTATTCGGAAAACGATTTACTCCAGTATGCAGCTGCAGTGCAGCAGAACTCCGAACATCACATTGCAAAAGGAATCATGCAGACCCTTTCTGAGAAAAAACTGGAGCTATGGAAGTCAGACAATTTCCGCTACATGCAGGGAATTGGAGTGACAGGAATCGTAAACGGTAAATCGGTTGTCGCGGCCGGTCCTAATTATTTTGTTCAAAACAATAAACAGGTACCTGCCATTTCGGAAGAAATCAACCAGGATGCAGAAACAGTGAACTTTATTCTGATTGATGATGTGCCAGTGGGTATTGTTTCTTTAGCAGATACCATTCGCGAAGGCGCAAAAGAAGCTATTGATCAACTTCGAAGCATGAACATTAAATCATTCCTGCTTACAGGTGATAACGAAAAGGTAGCGGCGGCGGTGTCAAAGCAATTAGGAATGGACGGATATTTGGCAAATGTACTTCCGCACCACAAACAGGAAAAAGTAAAAGAATTTCAGGATAAAGGGGAAATCGTTGCGATGACAGGTGACGGCGTAAATGATGCACCGGCTTTGGCAGCAGCAGATGTAGGCATTGCAGTTGGCAGCGGAACTGATGTTGCTGCCGAAACCGCAGATATTATTCTGGTCAACAGTGACCCTCGAGACGTGGTGAAAATGATAGATTTTGGAAAGAAAACCTACAACAAGATGATCCAGAATCTCGTATGGGCAGTGGGCTATAACGTCGTGGCTATTCCACTTGCTGCAGGTGTTCTGTATCCCACATTTGTCCTGAGTCCCGCCATGGGCGCAGTGCTGATGAGTGTCAGTACCATCGTGGTCGCACTTAATGCAAGTTTGTTAAAAATTAAATAATTACAAGATGAAATATATATTTTCGCTCTTTCTATTTATGGCAATGTCCATAAACAGTTATTCACAGAGCACCAAAACCGTGTACACCTGCCCGATGCATCCGCAGGTGGTGAAATCAGCACCCGGTAACTGCCCCATTTGCGGTATGACCCTGGTGAAAAAATCCGTTACTGAGAAAAAAACGGCGGCCAAATCCGCGCCCGCTCCTAAAAAGGCCACCGCAGTTAAAAAAACTACGATTCAGAAACCTGAAGTGACCCCTGCAAAAACAAAGTCAAAAGCGGAAGTTAAAAAACCGGTGATGCCAAAGACTAAAGCAGTACCGAAAGATCCAACAAGCGTCAAAACGCCGGAACATTCAACAACTGCTCCCCATCAGCATGAAGCTCCGCAAAAAATGTACACCTGTCCGATGCACCCGGAAGTGGTTTCAGACAAACCCGGAAAGTGTCCCAAATGCGGAATGAATCTGGTCCTTCAAGAAAAAAAAGAAGATCATTCTGAACACGGGAATACAATGAAGGACGGTACTCATAAAATGGTCATGCCGATGCCTGAAAAAAACCTGAAAGCTGGGCGCAAAGTGACCTATCATCTTTATGTGAAAGATACCCTGGTAAATTTTGCGGGCAAACAGAAACGCGCCATTGCTGTGAACGGACAGATTCCGATGCCAAAACTCGTGTTTTACGAAGGAGATACGGCAGAAGTTATTGTCCACAATTTGATGGATGAAGAAACTTCTCTGCATTGGCACGGTCTTCATCTTCCAAATAAAGAAGATGGGGTTCCCTGGCTTACCCAAAAACCCATTCCACCCAAATCCACTTATACATATTCCTTTCCCATCATCCAAAACGGAACCCACTGGTATCACTCACATACTGGCCTGCAGGAGCAGATTGGAATGTATGGGATGATGATTCTGAAAAAACGTCCCGAAGATCCTACTTTCCGGCCGGGGATTGATGATTTGCCCACGGAGCAGCTTATCCTGAGCGAGTGGACAAACCTGAACCCCAATAATGTTCAGCGGATGCTCCGCAATGCGAACGACTGGTTCGCAATCAAGAAGGGCGCTACGCAGAGCTATTCTGAAGCCATAAAACAGGGACATTTCAAAACCAAGCTTACCAATGAGTGGAAGCGCATGCTGGCCATGGATGTGAGCGACGTTTACTATGACGCATTTCTGGTTAACGGGAAAACCGAAAGCCAGCTGGCAGGATACAAAGCCGGTGACAAAGTTCGGCTTCAAATCGCCAACGGCGGTGCTTCCTCCTATTTCTGGCTCAATTATGCCGGAGGAAAAATAAAAGTAGTGGCCAGTGATGGATTGGATATTGAACCGGTCGAAGTGGATCGCCTGATCCTGGCGGTTTCCGAAACAGTGGATATCGTAGTGGAAATTCCTGAAAAAAACACTTCATACGAACTCCTTGTTACACCCGAAGACCGCACAAAATCTGCGTCAGTGTTTATTGGAGAAGGAGCTACGAAATCCCATGATCCATTACCCAAACTCAAATACTTTGAAGGGATGAAGATGATGAACGACATGATGAAGATGAACGGTGACATGAAAGATATGGGCATGAAGATGAGTTATCAGACGATGGATATGAATCAGGTGATGTACCCCGAAATTATTGCTGAAAATCATGCAGAAATGACCATGAATAAGATGGAAAGTAGTGATGCAGAAATGGATCACTCAAAACACCAGATGCCTGCTTCCGGGATTACCACATTGAATTATGGGATGATGAAATCGCCTTATGACACTTCGCTTCCGAAAGACAGTCCCGTGCGCGATCTGAAGTTTACCCTTACGGGAAACATGAACCGCTACGTGTGGAGTATGGACGATAAAGTTCTGGCAGAATCTGACAAAATATTGGTAAAAAAAGGCGAAATTCTCCGCATTACCCTATTCAATAACTCAATGATGCGTCACCCGATGCACCTGCACGGTTTTGATTTTCGGGTACTCAACAAAAATGGCCTTCAGGCACCCCTCAAAAATGTGTTGGATATTATGCCGATGGAAACTAATGTCATCGAATTTGAAGCTAAAACGGATGGGGACTGGTTTTTCCACTGTCACATCCTCTATCACATGATGGCGGGGATGAACCGTGTTTTTGCTGTTGGTGATTATCAGAATCCTTTGCTGCCCGATAAAGCTTCAGCTTACAAAAAGCTCCAGCGCGAAAGTAACATGTGGCACCTTATGGCCGAAAACGATTTCGCCACCAATGGTAACGACGGGATGGCGAGAATTTCAAATGCCCGCTGGGAATTGGGAACAGAATGGCGTTTAGGTTACAATCCCCATCACGGCTACGAGGTGGAAACCCAACTCGGCAGGTATGTGGACCGTATGCAGTGGCTGAAACCATTTATCGGATTTAACTACCATTATAGAAAGATTGACAGGAATAATATCGAAAAAAACCTTTTTGGACAGGCATCTACTAAAGATGAAAGAAAAACTTTCAGCGCTGGTATCATGTATAAACTCCCGATGTTGGTGGACCTGCAGGCAGAAATATTTACAGACGGAATTGTAAGGTTCCAGCTGAAACGTGAAGACATTCCGTTGACTGCGCGTTTGCGCGGGGCATTCATGGTCAATACCGACAAAGAATATATGGCAGGTCTTAAATATATCGTCACAAAAAATATCGGAATCTCAACCCACTACGACAGCGATATGAGCTGGGGTGCAGGGATTACACTGAACTATTAAAGGAGTTTTTAGTGTGTCAATTTTAAAGAGTGCAGCTGCCAAATAAAGACCGGTTGCACTCTTTTTTACAGCGTATAACGACCGCCGGAACCACAGATTCTCATGAGGCAAACAAAACCAGCCTACAACCTGAGGAATCATTGCAGTAATATAAGCTAAGACATAAGTTCAAGTAAATATATTTTTATTAAATTAGCACCGTGAAAATTTTTTCCTTTTTTCTTTCCTTATTCTTCATGGTACTCACGATGGTACCATGCAGCGATGCTGCGAAAGGTTTAGGCGAAAAAGTTTGTTTGGCAGAAAACGTTCATTTAGAGCAAGGTCAGGATCAGCATGCTGATCTTTGTACGCCTTTCTGCGTTTGCAACTGTTGTGGAATGTCAATGACTATAGCACAGATCAAAGAATTACTCCCTGAAAAGATTACTCTTTTAATTAAAGACACTCTTCCTGAAAAGAATTACAACTACGCAGTCCTCCATACTGTCGGTGTCTGGCACCCCCCCAAAATAGGTTAATTCTCTTTCCTTCGGTTTGCTTCCGTAGGACATTACGACTATCTGATAGTCGCTCATTTTCGTAGACAATACGGAACATGCTTTTCTTGTCAATTAACCTTAATTTTTACAAATGCTATATAAAATTATACAGTTTAGTGTAAAGAATAAGCTCATAATTGGGCTCATGACTTTCGCACTAATCATCTGGGGCGTGTATAGTGCTACTAAACTCCCATTGGATGCTGTACCTGACATCACCAATAATCAGGTTCAGATCATTACCAGTACACCCACATTAGCCGCACAGGAAACAGAACAGTTGGTTACTTACCCCATAGAACAGAGCCTTGCAAATATTCCAGGTATTACCGAAATGAGGTCCATCTCAAGATTTGGTCTGTCTGTAATTACTGTAGTCTTCGACGAAAGCGTGGATATTTACTTTGCACGCCAACTCATCACTGAAAAACTGAAAGAGGCCGAGGAAAACATTCCACAAGGTATCGGTACGCCAGAAATGTCTCCGGTATCCACAGGCTTAGGAGAAATTTATCAATATGTTATTCACCCTAAAAAAGGGTCAGAAGACAAATACTCCGCTACCGATCTTCGAACAATGCAGGATTGGGTTGTGGCCCGCCAACTCTACGGTACACCGGGCGTAGCTGAAATTAACAGTTTCGGCGGGAAACTTAAGCAGTATGAAGTCGCGATTAATCCCTATAGGCTTAAAGCAATGAATGTTACCATTGCAGATATTTTTGCTGCACTCCAGAAAAATAACGAAAATACCGGCGGCGCTTATATCGATAAAAAACCTAATGCCTATTTTATTCGCGGCATCGGTCTGATCTCTTCATTAGAGGATATATCCAACACCGTAATAAAAACAGTTAACGGTATTCCGATACTTATAAGAGATGTGGCGGAAACCCGAATCGGCAGTGCGGTAAGATATGGTGCCTTAACATATAATGGCGATAAAGAAGCGGTAGGTGGTATTGTTATGATGCTGAAAGGAGAAAATTCAGCGGAAGTGGTAAACCGGGTCAAAGAAAAGATGGTCACTATACAAAAATCACTGCCGCCTGATATTATCGTGGAGCCTTTTCTGGATCGAACAAGTTTAGTGGATCGTGCTATACGCACCGTAGAAACAAATTTGGTCGAAGGAGCACTGATTGTCGTTCTTGTTTTGGTTCTGTTTCTCGGGAATTTACGGGCAGGGCTTATTGTTGCTTCGGCAATACCGCTGTCACTACTTTTTGCACTCGGCATGATGAACGTCTTTGGCGTTAGTGCAAATTTGATGAGTCTAGGGGCAATTGACTTTGGGCTTATTGTAGATGGTGCCGTAATTATTGTTGAAGCTACCCTGCACTTCTTGGCAGTCCATCACCGTTCCCAGAAGTTATCTCAACATACGATGGATCACGCTGTGCAGTCAAGTGCAAAAAAGATGATGAGTTCAGCGGCATTTGGTCAGATAATTATCCTCATTGTATATCTCCCTATTCTTTCACTTCAGGGGATTGAAGGTAAAATGTTCCGCCCAATGGCAGAAACAGTGTCTTTTGCAATTATAGGAGCGTTAATTCTCTCCCTTACTTATATACCAATGATGTCTGCCTTATTTCTATCTAAAAATATCAGTGCAAAAAAGACTTTCGCGGACAGGATGATGTCCGGGATCAATAGCGTCTATATCCCACTGCTGCAAAAGGCGATTGCGTTTAAATATGCAGTAGTGGGTGGAGCAATTGCATTACTGGCTGTTTCGCTGTTTTTATTTTCAAGAATGGGAGGTGAATTTATCCCACAACTACAGGAGGGCGATTTTGCGGTGCACTGTATATTACCACAGGGTACTTCTCTTTCTCAAAGCATTGAAACTTCAATGCAGGCAAGCCGTATTCTGAGATCTTTTCCGGAAGTGAGCACAGTGGTGGGTAAAACTGGTAGTGCCGAAGTCCCTACAGACCCAATGCCACCCGAAGCAACTGACCTGATCGTTACCTTAAAGCCCAAAAAGGAGTGGAAGGATAGTGGTAAATCTTATGAGGATTTGAGCGCTGAGATGATGGAGAAACTTGAAATGATTCCCGGAGTGTTCTTCGAAGTTTCCCAACCGATACAAATGCGCTTCAACGAGCTAATGACCGGGGTGCGCCAAGACGTAGCGGTTAAAATATTTGGCGAGAACATTGACACCCTTGCGAAACTGGCACCGGAAGTTGCCAAAATAGTGCAGACAGTGGAAGGTGCCACCGAGCCACAAATTGAGCAGACCGTGGGATTGCCCCAAATTACCATTACCTACGACAGAGCCCGCCTCGCCTCCTACGGTCTCAATATTGAGGATATTAATCACACAGTAAGTACTGCGTTTGCTGGTGAAACAGCAGGAGTAGTGTTTGAAGATGAAAAGAAATTCAATCTGGTCGCGCGTCTGGACAGTGCGAGCAGAAGCTCTATTGAGGACGTCAGCAGCCTCTTTATTCCAACCGCAAACGGAGTCCAGATTCCGCTTTCACAGATCGCAAAAGTGGAATATAAAGACGGTCCGGCACAGATAAGTCGGGAAGATGGAAAGCGCCGCATCGTCGTAGGTTTCAATGTAAAGGATAGAGATGTCGAAAGTGTAGTAACCGAAATTCAGAAAAAACTGAACGTCGCAAATATCTTGCCCGCTGGCTATTACTATACGTATGGCGGAACGTTCGAAAATTTGAAACAGGCTTCTTCACGATTGCAAATAGCAGTTCCTGTAGCCTTAGCTCTTATTTTTCTTTTACTGTACTTCACCTTCCGTAACTTCAAAGACAGCATGCTTATTTTTACTGCAATACCAATGAGTGCTATTGGAGGGGTCTTTGCACTGATGATAAGGGACATGCCCTTCAGCATTTCAGCAGGAGTAGGATTTATCGCGCTGTTTGGTGTAGCCGTACTGAATGGTATTGTGCTGGTAAGCACCTTCAAGGATCTTCAGAAATCTGGGGTTACTAATATCCTGCGAAGGGTGATTCAGGGGACCAGTATACGGTTACGTCCAGTCCTGATGACTGCAGCGGTAGCTTCATTCGGATTCTTTCCCATGGCCTTTTCAAATGGTAGCGGTGCAGAAGTGCAAAGACCGCTTGCAACAGTAGTTATCGGCGGTTTGGTTACGGCGACCTTTCTAACGCTGTTTGTATTGCCTTTGCTGTATATCATCTTCAATTCTAAAAACCAATTCAGAACTAAATTGAGAAATATTAAAAATTCACCGCTTCCGGTGCTGGTCTTGCTGCTCTGTCTTGTGACAGGCTCCTTCCAGGCACAGGAAAGGATCTCGCCAAATGATGCAGTGAAAATAGCACTAGCCAATAATTTGCAGTACTCCGTAAACCGTGCTCAGGTAAGCAAAGCTGTGCTGGAGACCAAAACTACGCGTGAAATTCCTAAGACCGGCATTTTTATAGAAAATGACGATATGAGGCCAAGTGATCCCAATGGCGAATTAAAAATTGGAGTCCAGCAATCAATCCAATGGCCGGGATTATATAAGGCGAAAAGAAAGTATTTTGAGGAGCAGCTAAAATACCACCAGCTTAATAAAGGTATGCTCGATGCCGTAATTAAAAAAGAGGTAAACACAGCATTTTATCAGCTGTGGTACCTTCAGGATCTAGCCAGACTTTATCAGAAACTTGATGAATATTACACCAGTATGTACAAAGCAGCTAATCTTCGTTTCAAAACTGGCGAAGCTGCAGGACTAGAAAACATTGCTGCCGAAGCACGGATGAAGGAGCTGCAGGCGCAGAGACAGCAAAACCAACAGAATATTTCAGCACAGCAGCAGCAGTTGAGCCTTTTTCTCAATACTCATGTGCTGTACTTACCGGAAGACACCAATTTGCGGAAACTGGATGTGGATGATTTTCCCTCAGACAGTTTGCATCCTTCATTGGCACTGCAGCAGCAAAATATCGAAATTGCACGAGCTAATATAGATGTTCAGAAAATGCAGAATAAACCTGACTTTTCCGGCCGGGTATTCTCCCAGAGATTATACGGAATGAAAGATCCCATAACCGGCTTTTCTGTAGCGGTAGAATTTCCCATTTTTGGAAAAACTGCCTATAAAGCCAAATTGCAGGCTGCCGAAGCAGAAGTTGAAATTCAGCAGTCGCAGCTGCGCTATCAGGAAAGCCAATTCGCTGCACAAACGCGCACCAGCTACACCGAAATTCTAAAAGCTTCTGAAATGCTTAAATATTATGAAAGTATAGGTTTGAAACAGGCAGACCAGATCTTTGATGCGGCAATGTTAAGTTACAAAGCAGGTGAAATAGGTTTTTCTGAAATGCACCAGTTCTTTACCCAGGCAATAGACATCAGAAAAAATTATCTGATTGCATTAAACGAGTACAACATGGCCGTAATTCAATATAACTATTACATTAAAAATTAAGTACAAAAAGAGAATATAACATGAAAAAATATATCACCCTTATTTTTGCAGTCTCTGTCTTGTTGACAGGATGTAAAAAAGAATCAGAAGCCACTGAAACCAAAGAAGCAACTGAAGTAGAGAAGCCTGATGAGCACGAAGATCCCAATGTGGCTCATTTCACCGAAGAACAGATAAAAACTGTTGGTATCCAGATGGGCAGCATTGAAAGTAAGGAACTTTCCAATACAATCAAGGTGAGCGGTATGCTAACGGTGCCGAACCAGAATAAGGCATTTGTCACGCCCTCCTATAGTGGCATAGTGCGCTCTTTGTATGTACAGCCCGGTAGCTATGTATCAAAGGGAAAAGTTATAGCAACCATTTCAAACCCCGATTTAATTGTGATGCAGCAGCAGCTTCAGCAGGTTAATGGTCAGATCCGGATGGCAGAGTTGGAGGTTACGCGTGCACAGCAGCTTTATAAAGGTAATGCCGCACCCCTAAAGAAATTCCAGCAGGCCCAGACAGATCTTGCTACATTGCGAAGCCAGCGCTCCGGACTCCAGAAACAGCTGGGCAGCATTGGCGCCGCCCAGGGGTACAGTTCGTCCCTTGCGGTGCGTGCCCCCATTAGCGGCACGGTAAGCAAAGTAATTGCGCAAATCGGGAGTAATGTAGATATGGCTTCTCCAATTGCGGAAATTGTAAGCAATGCGGCACTCCATCTGGATATTTACGTGTATGAAAAAGACTTGGGTAAAGTTCAGCTAGGGCAAACCATTCATTTTACACTAACCAACAGTCCCGGTAAAGAGTATGATGCAAAAATAACTTCAATCGGTACTGCCTTTGAAGGAGAAAGCAAAACCGTTCCCGTTCACGCACAGGTCTTCGGTGACCGGGCAGGTCTCATCGATGGCATGAATGTTACCGCAGTTATAAGTCTGGATAATCAAACCGCTGCATCCGTTCCTACTGAAGCTATAGTTAATGATAAGGGCCAGGATTTTATCTTTATTATGCAAAACAAGGATAACAAAGAGGGAGATAACAAAAAAACGGTGGAAGAAAAGGAAATAAGTTTTGAAAAAATTCCTGTGGCTAAGGGAGTTACTGATTTGGGCTATACACAAATTACCCCCTTGAAACCCATGCCCCCAAATGCCAAAATAGTAACTAAAAATGCCTTCTTTATTTTAGCTAAATTAAATAACAAAGGAGAAGAAGGGCACGGCGATTAAAAAATATATAGTCTCTCCTTAAACCACCTATAATTTACTGATTATTAGTATTTTGGGTTTAAAATAGCTTGTTTTTTATTGCAAGAATTTGTATCTTAGAGCTTTAAAACCTTGCAAATATGTTGGGGAAAAATCCAGAAAAGAAGCCAGAATTATTCCGCCCAATGTTGGTGGATTTTATTGACCACGAGCATGAACTTGTTCTACTTTCAGAAAAAATAGATTGGAATTATTTTGAGAAAGAATTTTCGCCCTTGTATTCCAAAGTGGGCAATCCGAGCCATCCGATTCGGTTTATGGTGGGTTGTTTGCTACTGAAACATTTGTATAATTTGGGCGATGAGACGTTGGAAAAAGCCTGGATCATGAATCCTTATATGCAGCATTTTTGTGGCAGGGTTTTCTTTGAACACGAATTTCCTTGTGACCCGAGTAATTTTGTTCATTTCCGAAAAAGAATTGGCGAAAAAGGCATCGAAAAAATCTTTGCCTACAGCGTAAGAATGCACGATGCCAAGACGAACACCTCAAATTTTGTTTTGTCCGATACTACCGTTCAGGAGAATAATACCTCTTTTCCTACCGATGCAAAATTGTGCAAAAAAGTGATTGATTATTGCAACAAAATAGCCGGAAATGAAGGCATAAAACAAAGACAACGCTACACAAAAGTCAGCAAACAAATGGTGCGCAACACCTACAACGGAAAACATCCCAAGCGGGCAAAAGCGGCAAGGAAATCTCAAAGACAGCTCAAAACCATCGCCATGAGACTGATTCGTGAATTGCAACGGAATTTTAATGCAGAACAGCAAGAATTTTATAAAGATTTAATGACATTGTACACCAAGGTTGTCACACAAAAAAGAAACGATGCCGATAAAATTTACAGCATTCACAAGCCTTTTACCCGATGTATTGCCAAAGGAAAAGCGCATAGCCAGTATGAATTTGGGAATAAGGTAGGTTTGATAACCACCGCCAACAAAGGCAAGAAAATCATTCTCGGGATTAAAGCATTTTTGCAAACTCCTTACGATGGTCACACCATAGAACCACTTTTGGAACAGATGGAAACCGGTGGTCAAAAGCTCCCAAAAGAACTCGTTTACGATAGAGGTGGCAGAGGAAAATCAGAAATAAAGGGCGTGAAAATCTCCATCCCAAGCACTCCAAGAAAAAAAGACACTGCTTATCAAAAGCAGACAAAGCGCAAAAAATTTAGAACCAGAGCGGCAATAGAACCTATCATCGGACATTTAAAAACCGATTTTAGGCTGGCAAAAAATTACTTCATGGGAGAAACGGGACCACAAATCAATGCATTACTAGCTGCAACCGCTTGGAACATGAAGAAAATGATGGAACTACTGAAACAGAAAATTATTTTCTTATTTTATAAGATACAAATTATGCTGTTTTCTAATCCTGTTTTTAAAAATAAATTAAATAGTGGGTTTTGTTAAGGAACGACTATATAATCAAAAATAATCAAACTCATCATTTAAAATAAAACTTATGGCAAATAATAAATCACATATACATACCTACGACGAAAATGGCAATCAGCTGTGCTGCACGCCTCAGGAAGGGAAAATATATAAAAATGCGGGGGCAGAAAAATTAGTCGAAGACGGTTGTTGCGCAACGACCGATAAAGTCTATGCCCCAATAAAGAAAATGACTCCCGATACCGAAAAGCATCCCGCTGATGACGGCTCAAACCATGCTGCTGAACATGCCGATGATGATGGACACGATCATTCTACACAGGAAAAATCAACTTTTCAGCTTTTTCTTCCGGCAATTATTTCATTCGTGATCTTAATGGCAGGCTTGGCAATGGATCATCTAATTCCTCAATTTTGGTTTAAAAATTGGGTGCGTATTATTTGGTACGCCGCAGCCTATCTGCCGGTAGGTTTGCCGGTTCTGAAAGAAGCGTTTGAAAGTATCAGGAAGGGAGATGTGTTTTCGGAGTTTTTCCTGATGTCTATCGCGACAATAGGAGCCTTTGTCATTGGCGAATATCCTGAAGGGGTGGCGGTCATGCTTTTCTATTCAGTTGGCGAAGTCTTTCAGACTTTAGCCGTTCAGCGTGCCAAGGGGAATATCGCTAAACTGCTGGATCAGCGCCCGGACGAAGTGACGGTTTTAGTTAATGATCGTCCACAGACAGTTAAAGCTGCTGAAGTTGAACTTAACTCCCTTATTCAGTTGAAGCCTGGCGAAAAACTCGCTCTCGATGGTATTTTGATTTCCCAAAGCGCTTCGTTCAATACCTCGGCACTCACCGGCGAAAGTAAACCTGACACAAAGCAAACAGGAGATACCGTCCTTGCTGGTATGATCAACCTGAATACCGTTGCACAGGTGAGAGTAAATACACCTTATGCAGATTCAAAACTTTCCAAGATTCTAGAACTGGTACAAAACGCGACAGCACAGAAGGCACCCACAGAATTATTCATCAGGAAATTTGCCCGCATCTATACCCCAATCGTGGTATTTCTCGCTGTGGCAATCTGTCTGTTACCCTATTTGTTTGTGGATGAATATATTTTCCGGGACTGGTTATACCGCGCTCTGATATTTCTGGTAATATCCTGTCCATGTGCATTAGTAATTAGTATTCCACTAGGATACTTTGGTGGCATTGGTGCCGCAAGCAGAAATGGAATTTTATTTAAGGGCAGTAACTTTCTGGATGCGTTGGCAGAGGTCAAAAATGTGGTTATGGATAAGACCGGAACCATGACTGAGGGCGTCTTTAAAGTACAGACCGTCAATCTAAAGCAGGAATTTGACCGGGATTTAATTCTAAAATTAGTGAATGTAATCGAAAATTCATCAACCCATCCGGTTGCAACTGCCATTCACGATCATCTCGGTGAACCCGACCATACTATAATTCTCGACAATGTAGAAGAAATAGCGGGACATGGCCTGAAGGGATCGTATCAGGGAAAAGAGTTGCTCGTAGGAAACTTTAAACTGATGGATAAATTCAATATCCAATATGATGTAAATCCAAACGATATTGTAGAAACATTGATTGCCATTGCTTATGAAGGCAAATTTGCGGGATACCTTACCATTGCGGATAGCATCAAAGAAGACGCTGCCGAAACTGTACAGAAACTTCAAAGTTTAGGAGTAAAAGTTACCATGTTGAGCGGTGATAAAGCAACGGTGGTCAAAGCTGTCGCAGGAAAACTGGGCATACCTAATGCTTTTGGCGATTTATTGCCGGAAGATAAAGTGAATAAAGTCAAAGAAATAAAAGCACGGAATGAAACGGTTGCATTTGTTGGCGACGGTGTCAACGATGCTCCGGTTGTAGCTTTAAGTGATATCGGCATAGCGATGGGAGGCCTTGGGAGTGATGCCACTATTGAAACCGCTGATGTGGTAATTCAGGACGACAAACCTTCAAAAATCCCAATGGCCATTAATATTGGCAAGCAAACCAAAAAAATTGTTTGGCAGAACATCGCGTTGGCCTTTGGAGTAAAAGCAGTGGTGTTGGTATTAGGAGCAGGGGGGTTAGCCACGATGTGGGAAGCAGTCTTTGCAGATGTGGGCGTAGCATTGCTTGCCATACTAAATGCGGTAAGGATTCAGAAAATGAAATTTTAAACAAAGCGGGCTTCGGTCCGTTTTTTTATGGGAGATATTGTGCAAAAATAATGAGCCTCCAAAATATCCCCGCTGCCACAGCAAGTAACATAATGACAATTATACGCACAGGCCAGCCGCTACAACGTTGCCCTCCATTCCGCACGCCTGTGCTGAGCCTGCCGAAGTGCTTCATTACGTGCAAACCAGCACCATAGTGCCTATAATTGGAAATTATGTAAAATGCTTTCCGTGCAACGGGCACAGCCCTTTTGCACCATCGCCTTCCAGCCGCCAGGGCAGTTATAATTTACACGGTCAGTTTCCCAATCGAAAACCTACATTATCCCCGCCACCCATTCAAGGATGCAGAAAAATGGTGCAGAGAGTTTCGGGATTTAGCCAGTTCCTACAGCCACTGTGTTGCTTTTTTTCAGCGGAAAAGTTTAGTGGCAATACAGTCGCTTTCGTCACCGCGCACAGTCGTATTCCATACTGAAGAAAATTGCTTTTTCCATTCCATTATTTTCATCACACACCAAAAACACTTTGGTTTCATAGGCAAAGGTTTGTAGTGTGTTTGTGGCGCGTGCTGAAAATTCCCAAGCAAAGCATTTTCTTTCAGCATTCCATACCACTGTCTTTGCAGCCGCTTTTTCCATTCCGACACATAAGGAAGATTTACGCAAATTGATCGTTTCGGAAATCACCATTTTCCTGCGAGTCTGTTTCCCCGTTTTGCCAACGCTTTCCCACGTTCCTCCAGTCTATAGCCGTCATTCACTTTTCGGTTTCTGAAGAACCGTTTTTCTCTGCCGTCTATACACTTCCGTCACCGCGCACAGCAGTATGCCGCCAGTCCAAGTATTCCGGTCGCCATACCGCTGTCTTTTCCCTTTCTTTCCACCGCCTTGATTGCACCTCAATCGAGGATCAGGCACCAAGAAAAAATAAAAAAAAAGAAAGTAAAGTTCTGTTGTCAGGAAAATGCGCCGACAATATCAAGCCCTAAATGGTTTTTTGCAAAAACTATTTCCGTGAAATAAAATACGGCAATACTTTTTGCAAAAAAATATTGCATCGCATTTTCCTTCCACACGGTCGGAGCACTTTCTTTTTTTCTTTTTTTTCTTTTGAAAAATTTTCAGCGGAGCAAAATTTTTTAAACCAAAATTATGCTTACCAACAAAGTACGCACGTACGCCGTGCACCGCAAAACGCCTGAACAGGCAATCTACATTCTTAATCGTGGCAGAAACTCAGGAAAACCCCTTCGCCAACCGTGCCCGAACTGCTTTATTTATTATTGCAGCAGTCCTGATGAACTGGAAACCGTTTACTGGACCTTTTACGCCCTCTGGAAAAACGGATTCTTTCATCCGCACCTTTGCGGCTCAGTCATTGAAATGCTTCGCCTTTCAGACTTGAAAAAACTGCTTTTGCAATGGATTCAACCCGGCATTGAAAAAGCCAACAGAAACCCGGAAATGGTCAACAAAATCAAAGCCACCTGGGAAATGGAGCAGAAGATCCAGGAGCAGTCCAAAGCCATTCAGGAACTGCGGCATTCGTTAGTTCGCAGGTATTATTTAACAATGTAAATTTCAAAAACTTCCTTCGGGAAGTTTTTTATTTGCCAGGCTTCCCAAATTTTAACGCGCCGACCAGCCGCCGGATGCCCTCGCTAATTTTTACACGCCCTGACTTTGAGTTGATTCAACCTAATTTAACCGGTAAGCGCAACATAAAGCATACATATTTCGCCCCTTTATAACAAACAGTGCAAACGGAGGAAAGCAAATAATAAAGCCGGTCTTTTGAACCGGCCTGAATGGATTTCGATGAAGTTAAGCACCTGACTATGGCTGATTTCCTGACTCACCTGGTGAATTTTCCGTGGAGTTTTCCCGGGATTTTCGGTTTTTGTTGCCGTATTCTTCTGCACTGACTGCCGTTTGTGATACCGCGCCAATTATTGTTCCGCCCAAAAGCAAATACCCACCAACAGTAACAACTGCTGCAGGTAAAGCCACCGGAGCAGCCACAAGAACACCGCCGACCGCTGACAATGCCAGTCCAAGATTACGCACAATTCTAAACCATTTTGGCGTTGGTTCCAACACGCGATCCACTAAATTTAGGTTTCTATTTTTCATTGTCTTGATTTTTAATTTGATTCAACTCGATTTTATTGATTCTTTGTTCCAAATATTCAACCTTCTGATTGAGAAGATCGTAACTGTTCTTAAACTCGGTTTTGATGACCAAAGCCATCGTCTTGACTTCCGACATATCCTTTTCCATACTTTTAAAGTCGGTGTGCAGTTGCCGTATAAAGTAGGCGACTACCGCCAAAAGAACACTACTGATAAAACCAAAGAACACGCTCACTGTGATTTCATTTTCCATTAGTGCCATTTTTTAGAATTGAAAATTATTACTGATTTCAATCTGATTATCCTTTCCGGTTGCCACTTCGTAAAGTTTCCTGTAAACTTGTTTGTAAGCGTCCACGCTTTGCAAAACCTGATAATCGCCGTCCTTTTTGATATAAGACAGTCCGACAAGCGGACAGCCTGCCGTATTCTCAATCGTGTTTCCTATGTGGATATAGACTGCAGAAAAGGTCGGGAGTTCGGCAATCTCAATCATTCCTTTGTGGATCGGTCCATATTTCTGAAAATACATCTTGTTCATTCCGCCCCAGGTATTTAAACGAAGTTTGAAAATACCTTCCGGAATAGCAGTTTGCTTCATAATCTTAACGGCTCTGATTTTATCTTCAAGCAGAAAGCACTGAAAAATGCCGTCAATGTAGAGATGGGAAAGCGTAGAGTTTTTGCCCTGTGCAACCCTGATTATTTTTGCTTTCATTTTTTGTGAGATTTAAAGATTAAACAAAAAAGCCTTCCCGGTTTGGGAAGGCCTTAGAAGTTGTTTTCCTAAAAAACTTCCTCGATTTTGAGACAGTTTCCGGAGGCAAACGGATAATGGTTTCCGTTAACTTCCTGAAAGAACTCAATCCCGATGCACTGTACCACCGAAGCGTTTGCAGCCAACACAGGAGCACCCGGAAGTGTTGCTGTAATGGTATCACCTGCATAAGGAACATTCAACGGAATGTACGGCGAATAAGCGATGTTGGTTAACTCGTTGTTCACCATATCGTCCGGCTCGTAACTTCCAGTAGTTGGATTGTAGGAAAAATCGGAAAGAACAGCCAAAGCGTTAATCAATCTGAAGTGCGTGGATCCTGAAGGAGCAGAAATCAAATCAGCAGGATTAAACGCCGCCACGATGAAATCCGAAGAAGTTCTTCCGGCGTCCGGCTCAATGTCGTAAGGAGCATTAAAAATACCGGAGATAGAAAGATTCTTGTTGAATTCAAATCCAAGCAGATAATTCTTCTGTGTGGAAACTTCAACCTTTCTGTAACCTCTCGCTTCGGTTCCGTCCTCAAGGTTGATTTTCTTCATAATTGAAGTCAATCGTCCGGTAACCTGCGGATCTGTAAATTTTCCCATTAGAGCGGACAGAGCCGTTCTTAATGATTTACCGACTTTGGCGCAACCGCCAAATTCGTTCATATTTTCACGCGTTCTTTCGAACTCGGGTGCATTGTTCACCTGTTCAGCTGTTGGACCGCCGACCATACCGGCGAAAAATCCTTCCTGACCTTTGATTTTGAAGTGTCTCACGTCGCCAATCGTTCCGACGTATTTCATAAGACCTTTTTGTCTTGCCATTGTTTTAAGTTTTAGAAATTAGAAAAGAGAGAAAAACACTGTTGTCTAGACAATTACAAATATCATTCATTACCTTTATAAAAACAATAGTTAAAATACTGAAAACCAATGAAATACAGTGCAATAAGTGCAAACGCTAACGAAATGGAAAGCAGCACAATTGAAAATCCATCAACAAAATATTTTCAAATCAAAAACATTCACGAGCAGCCGTTTTGGATTGTTGAAGAAGTCCTGGACGGAGACAGTCTGAAAGTCAAACAGGAATTTGGACAGGAAAGGCGCGAAATACGACTTTACGGCTTGGATGCACCGGAAGTTCATTTTTCCAGAAAGATGCGCGAGGATGAAGCGAAAAGCCGTATTCCTGCTTCGCTTCTGCTTCAATACGGACTGATGAGTTTGGATTATGTTCTGCAAGTTTGTCCACCAGGAACACGGATAACACTTTTAACAGAACTTGCGAACAGAACCGATTTTTGGCTGAGAGATTTGGCTTATGTCATTCTGCCTAACAGCGAATGTTTGAATGAATTACTAATAAGAAATGGCTTTGCAAAAGCAAGCCATTCGTATTATTGTTCTATGCTTGCTGAATATCAGCAGTTAAATTTCCTTGCAAAACAGAATAAGGCGGGAATCTATCTGTTTATCGATGTTTTCTGATTTGTTCTACTTATGTTCTACCTTTTGCATAAGGGGAGTAAGAAATTATAGTGTTTATAGGACTTTCCAAACAGACTTTATATAAGCCCATGTTATGTGCAGTTTTTTATTTCCAATAGTTTTTGAATTAATTCCTCATTGTCAGTTTTATATGCTTTTCTGTTACTTAAATGTCTAAAGTTGACAATCCATACATCATTATATTTTAACCTATTCTCTTTTACACTTGGGAGTATGTTTTTCAAGTATTTAAATGTTCCGCAACAAATTATCACGTTCGGACTTATTAAATCGATTTGCTTTTTTAAAAATAGTGAATCAGATATTGCATAATTTAGAATGTCTCTATCTGAACTATTAGTTTTGTTTACTTCTTTTGTTTTAGTGACATTCTTTTTGATATTAACATACGCAATTGCACTATTTTTTTTATCTTTTTCCTTTATTGCTTGATTATGATTTATTTCAACTCCATTATAAATGCTGTCTGTGATAATGGTCCACATTTTCATTTTTTTCCAAAAAGTTTTACTATTTCCTGACTTAATAGGATGTATTCCTTTTATTTTTGAAAAATCGTCGAACGTTTCTTTTAACAGAAACATAATTTTAGTTTTGGAATTATCCCAATCTTCTTCGACTAATATTCCATCCTCACAAAACTTTTTGTATTCGGGTCTAGAAGAATTCCATAATTCCTGTAATTTTAGAAGTGATGAATCCCTATCATTTGAATCAATTTCATTTAGGTAGTCTTCTTCGGTCTTTACAATATCAAAAAATGTAAGTTTATTTTTCATTTAATATTATTTTTGCTAGTAGGTCAATTTCGTTTAATAGGTTTTTAGTTGGAAAATTTGTTTTTATATTCTTAAAAATTTTTTGAATTTTATCTTTTTCAATTTTTCTGTATTCAAGGTTTCTTGATTTGGAATAATATAAAATATATAAATTGATTTTCTTTCTTAATTGATTATCAAATTCATATTTATCATTGATAAATAGTTTTTCAAAATCATTACATTCAACTCTAATGTCATTTTTAAACGTTAATTCTTATGATGTTAAGTCGATTTTTTTTGGATTGTAGAAACATTAATTTTCCCATAATTTTTTGAGGCATATTTGTAAAATTGCACATAACGGAAAAAGTATTGGCGAAGTGCGGGCTTTCGAAGAACAAGAAGTTCAAGTAAGACCAAACGTAGCGAATGCTTTTTCGATTATGCTAACTTACAAAAAATTGCAGAATTGAAAAGCATGAGCGGATTAATATTTCTGCTTTTCAATTTTGCACTTCTCCCCGCATTTTGCCAATACAATGTTAGCTGTAGTAATTTTTCTTTGATTTATTTCAGCAAATTTATTACTTTTTAATATTAAGGGGATTAATAATGAACTAAGTAATATAAATAATGTAAAAAATTTATCAAGAATTTTAGTTTTCTTGTTTCTTCTTGGAGTGAGAGTCTTTCCAACAACTTCTATGATTATATTTCTATTATAAATTTTTCTTATTAAAAAATTGAAAAATATTGTAAGAACTATAAAAATTATTGGAGAAAAATAATATGTTTCAAGAGTTAAGGTGTTAAATCGGATTATTCCAATTACACTTAGGAATAAAGAGATTAGTATATATTTTAATGAAGATTTAAATTCAAATAATTGATGATATTCATGTAGATTATTTTGTTTGTTCTTTTTCTCAATTAGAAAAATTATGAATCCGAATCCAATTAAAATTGAAAGTATTGTTAAGGATGAATTCATTTTCTATTTAAACGTCATTTTTGGAATTATTACAGCTAACGGGAAAAGTATTGGCGAAGTGCGGGAGAAAGATGCTGAAAATGAACAACTTAAACTGCAATAAGCAAAAAACTTTTTCGTATTACGAACTTACAATAATTTTCGGAATGCGAAAAGTTTTTTT
>Ga0209369_1000650_pt1 | contig 31691 bp, 32 predicted proteins | sample EBPBio142010_DNA_FD_185865 | JGI IMG/M metagenome (GOLD analysis project Ga0209369, IMG submission 185865) | Wastewater treatment Type I Accumulibacter community from EBPR Bioreactor in Madison, WI, USA - Reactor 1_10/4/2010_ DNA (SPAdes)... | ecosystem: Engineered > Bioreactor > EBPR >... | reverse complement strand
GGCCGCGAAGAAATCTTTCAGCAGGGTCTCCGCCTCTGCCCCGCCGATGCCGTCATAGATCTCGGGCGCATGGTGGCATTGCGGATGCGAAAACACCCGCGCCCCCTGCGCCACCCCGCCCGATTTCGGGTCCGCCGCCGCATAGTAAAGCCGCGCCACCCGGGCGAAGGAAATCGCCGCAGCGCACATCGGGCAGGGTTCCAGCGTGACGTAAAGATCATGGCCCGGCAGGCGTTCCGACCCCGCCGCCGCGCAGGCCGCGCGCAGGGCCAGCACTTCGGCATGGGCCGTCGGGTCCGACAATTCCCGCGTCCGGTTGCCCGCCCGCGCCACCACCGCCCCGTCCGGCGAGACCACAACCGCGCCGATCGGCACCTCGCCCCGCGCCCCCGCCGCCCGCGCCTCTTCCAGCGCCGCGTCCATGAAAGACCGGAAACCGCTCATTGCACCTTCATCCTGGCTCAAATATTCTCCGGGGGTCCGGGGATCGAAAACCCCGGGGCGCGTTCTCCGCCCGCGAAAGGTTTCCCCGGATGGCCGACAAATCAACCCCCAAAGCGGCAGCCGCCGCGACGCCCGAAGGCGAACGCATCGCCAAGGTCCTGTCCCGCCGCGGCATCGCCTCACGGCGCGAGGCAGAAAGGCTGATCGAGGCGGGCGAGGTCATCGTCAATGGCAAACGCATCGACAGCCCGGCGCTGAACGTCACCGCCAAGGACCGTATCACCGTCTCGGGCCAGCCCCTGCCCGCCGAGGAACCGGCGCGGCTCTGGCTTTACTACAAGCCAGAGGGGCTGGTGACTTCGGCCTCGGACGAGAAAGGCCGCGACACGGTTTTCGACCATCTGCCCGAGGACATGCCCCGCGTCATGTCGGTCGGCCGGCTTGACCTCAACTCCGAGGGCCTGCTGCTTTTGACCAATGATGGAGAGTTGAAGCGGCGGCTTGAGCTGCCCTCGACCGGCTGGCTGCGCAAATATCGCGTGCGGGTGAACGGCAATCCGGTCGATCCCGACCTTGATCCACTGCGCAAGGGCATTGTGGTCGATGGCGAGAAATTCCAGCCGATGCATGTCGTGCTGGACCGGGTGCAGGGCGCGAATGCCTGGCTGACCGTCGGCCTGCGCGAAGGCAAGAACCGCGAGATCCGCCGCGCGATGAACGCGATCGGGCTTTACGTCAACCGGCTGATCCGCACCTCTTACGGCCCCTTCCGCCTGGGCGAATTGCAGCCCGGCGAGGTCGAGGAGGTCCGTCCCAAGGTCCTGCGCGACCAGTTGGGCCTTTCGCCCGAGGAGCATGACACCACCGGCCCGGCCAGGCCGAAGCGGACCTCGCACAGGGTTCCGGTGCGGCCCACCGCCGCCCCCGGCGGCAAGCCCGCCGCGAAACCCGGCCCGCGCGGCGCGGGCAAGCCCGCCGTCGAGATGACCCCCTCCCCGCGCACCCCCCTGCCCAAGCCGCAAAAGCCGGGCGACGGGGTGCGCAGCCTGTCCTCCGCCTGGAAAGAAGCGGTGCGGCCCCGCCTGCCGGGCGAGGAAGGTGCCGCGCCTGGACACAAGACCGCCGCCCGCCCGGCAAGGCCCGCCACCACCAGCACGGCCAAACCTGCCGCAAAGCCCTATGGCAAGGGTCCTGCGAAGACGGGCGAAACCATCGCGGCCAAGCCAAAGCCTGCGGCGAAACCCGCCAGCCGCAAGCCTGCCACCCGCAATGCGCCAACGCGCAATGCACCCGCAGGCGGGCCGCGGCGGAAATAGGCACTGGAAAGACCGGGGTGCCTGCATCTGCGCCCCGGCGCCGCGCAAGGGGGAGAATTCCCGCCCATTCCCCTGCCCCCGCCTGCCTCTTTGCTGGCAAGGCGAAAATCCATCCGCTAGGATCACCCCGACGCGTGACGAGACCCTGAACCGTTCGAGAAAGCGGCCATGTCCGAGACCGGCCTTCGTACCCTCTCCCTGGCGCTTCTTGCGGCGCTGATCCTTTACATCGCCGGTTCGGGGGGCATGTGATGGCCAAACGCTATGGCGGCAAATACAGCCCCGGTCAGGGCGGCAGCGCGGGCGTCGCGCCCGAGAAACTCGCCCCCGAACCGGCCCTCTCCTGGGACAGCGTGCCTGTGGCGCGGCCCGAGGGAAGCGCGCCCAGCGAATGGCGGGCCTATCTGCTGTTCCTTCTGTCCTTCGCCTTCCTGTTCCCCGCTTTCGGCGACGCGCCATCGGCCATGCTTCTGAGTCTTCTGGCCGGGGGCGCGCTGATCCTTGCCGCCTGGTTGACCCGCGAAGGAATGCGCGCCCGCGCCGCCTTCGACGCCCGCAAGGTCGCCCGCCGCCCCGCCTTTCCGCGCCTTGCGGCTGGCGCGGTGGTGACCGGCCTCGCCCTGGCGCTGGGCGGGGTCATCGGTGAGGGCGTCACGCTGATTCCGCTGATCTATGGGCTGATCGGCGCGGGTCTGCATTTCGGGGCCTTCGGCGCAGATCCGTGGAACGACAAGGGGATGGAAGGCATCGACCGTTTCCAGACCGACCGGGTCGCCCGCGCGGTCTCCGAGGCGGAAAAGACCCTTGCCCAGATGAAGGATGCGATCCTGCGCGCAGGCGATGCCACGCTTGAGTCGCGCGTCGATACGTTCGCCCAATCGGCCCGCGCCCTGTTCCGACGGGTCGAGGAAGACCCCGGCGATCTGACCGCCGCGCGCAAATATCTGTCGGTCTACCTGACCGGCGCCCGTGACGCGACGGTCAAGTTCGCCGATCTCTGGGCCAAGAGCAAAGACCCCAAGGCCCGCGCCGATTACGAGGCGCTGCTCACCGATCTTGAAACCACTTTCGCCGATCGCTCCAAGGCGCTCCTGGAAAACGATCACAGCGATCTGGACATTGAAATATCGGTGTTGCGCGACCGGCTTAAGTTCGAGACCCGCTAGCGGCCCCGCGCCGCATCTGTCAGACAGCGGCAGTGCCGCCCCATCCAGAAGGATCAGGCCATGACCAGTGACGCCACCCGCAACGACGCCGAAACCCTGCTGGCCGAGGTCGAGAAAGTCTCGGCCGTCCTTCTGCCGGAACCCTCGGGCGAGATCGTGCCGCTTGAAGCCGCCTCTCCCGATCAAGCCGCCGCGATCCGCAAGCGGATGGACGAGCTGGACCTGTCGAACACCCAGTCGATCATCTCTTTCGGCTCGGGCGCGCAGGCGGAACTGCAGGTCATCAGTCAGGAAATGCTGCAGGATGTGAAGAACAAGGATGTCGGCCCGGCGGGCGACAGCCTGCGCAAGATCGTCACCACGATCCGCGGCTTTTCCGCCGAGGAACTGGACCTGCGCCGCGAAGCAAGTTGGTGGGAACGCCTGCTGGGCAAGGCCGCGCCCTTTGCCGAATTCGTCGCGCAGTATGAGGATGTGCAGGGCCAGATCGACAAGATCACCGATGACCTTCTGGGCCATGAGACCACGCTTCTGAAGGACGTGAAGTCGCTGGACCTGCTTTATGCCAAGACCCTGACTTTCTACAACGAGCTTGGCCTTTACATCGCGGCGGGCGAGGCCAAGCTGGCCGAGGTGGATGCCAAGGTCATCCCGGCGAAAGAGGCCGAAATCGCCGCCGCGGCCGAGAATGACAAGATCCTGAAAAGCCAGGAAATGCGCGACCTGCGCGCCGCCCGCGACGATCTGGAGCGCCGGGTGCATGACCTGAAGCTGACGCGTCAGGTCACGATGCAATCGCTGCCCTCGATCCGGCTGGTGCAGGAAAACGACAAGAGCCTGATCACCAAGATCAACTCGACCCTCGTCAACACCGTGCCTTTGTGGGAAACCCAGTTGGCGCAGGCGGTCACCATCCAGCGCTCGCGCGAGGCGGCCGAGGCGGTGCGCGAGGCCAGCGACCTGACCAATGAACTGCTCGAGGCCAATGCCAAGAACCTGAACGAAGCCAACCGGGTGGTGCGCGAAGAGATGGAACGCGGCATCTTCGACATCGAGACGGTCAAGAAGGCCAATGAAACGCTGATCGCCACCATCGAGGACAGCCTGCGTATCGCCGATGAGGGCAAGGCCAAGCGCGCCGCCGCCGAGATCGAGCTGACCAAGATGGAGGTCGAGCTGCGCGAGACCCTGGCTTCCGCCAGCGCACGCCGTGCCGCGCCCCCCGCCCCATCCGCACCCTCCCCCTGACCATCGGCTCCGAGACCTTTCTTGACGCATCCGCTTCGCTATCTGCTTCTTGCCCCTGCGCTGACCCTGTCGGGCTGCGTCGATCAGGCCTTGGTCTCGGCCCCTCCCGCCCCGCCGCCGGTGCCGGTTGCGGCGCCCCCGGCGGCGGTGACGGCGAAATCCGCCGCCGCCCGGGCCTATTTTGCCGAGGTGCAGCGCGCGCTTCTGGCCGAAGGGCTGATGCGCACCGATGGCGGCGGGCCGGACACGCCCTTTGACGACCGCATCCTGGCCGAGAACTTCCTCCGCGTGGCGCTGTATGACGAATATTCGCGCCAGGGCGGCGGCTTCGTGCGCGGCGAGACCTCTTCGATCCTGCGCAAATGGCAAGTTCCGGTGCGGGTCGGGCTGCGCTTCGGCGCCTCGGTTTCGCCCGACCGGCAGGCCACCGACCGGGCCCGGATCGGCTCATATCTGGCGCATCTGGCGCGCCTGACAGGCCATTCGATCGCGCTGGCTGACGGCGATGTCAATTTCACCATCTTCATCGTCTCGGAAGACGAACGCGAAGCGCTGGGTCCGCAGCTTGCCACCGCGATGCCCGGCCTGTCGTCGCGCGACATTTCCGACGTCACCCAGATGCCGCGCACGACCTATTGCATGGTCTATGCCGTCTCGCCCGGCAATACCGGCGCCTACAACCGCGCCGTCGCCGTGATCCGTGCCGAACACCCCGATCTCTTGCGCCAGTCCTGCTTCCACGAGGAAATCGCGCAAGGGTTGGGTCTGGCGAATGACAGTCCCAAGGCGCGGCCCTCGATCTTCAACGATGACGAGGAATTCTCGCTGCTGACCCGCCAGGACGAGATGATGCTGCGCATCCTTTACGATCCGGCCCTGCGGCCGGGGATGCGGCTGGCCGAGGCCAGACCCATCGTGGAATCGCTTGCACGCCGGCTGTTCGGCGGGAACAGTTGACCCGCATTCCCGGGTCTGATTGCGAATTGGAAGGACAAAGCCATGGTCTTCGATTTCCTCAAGGGCGAGTTCATCGACGTCATCTCCTGGCTCGACGACACGCGCGACACGATGGTCTGGCGCTTTGACCGGCGCGGGCAGGCGATCAAGATGGGTGCCAAGCTGACGGTGCGCGAAGGCCAGGCGGCGGTCTTCATCCATGAGGGGCAGCTGGCCGACACGTTCGGTCCGGGTCTCTATGAGCTGCAGACCAACAACATGCCGATCATGACCACGCTGCAGCACTGGGACCACGGCTTCCAGTCGCCGTTCAAGTCCGAGGTCTATTTCGTCTCGACCACGCGGTTCAACGACCAGAAATGGGGCACGAAAAACCCGATCATGGCGCGCGACCCGGAATTCGGCCCGGTCCGCATCCGTGCTTTCGGCACATATTCGATGCGCGTGACAGAGCCCGGCAAGTTCATGACCGAGATCGTCGGCACCGATGGCGAGTTCACCACCGACGAAGTGTCGATGCAGATCCGCAACATGATCGTGCAGGCGGCCAGCCAGGTTCTGGCGGGTTCGGGCATCCCCGTCCTCGACATGGCCGCGAACCTAGAGGATCTGGGCAAGATCATCGCCACGCGCATCGCGCCCAAAGTCGCGGAATACGGCCTGTCGATCCCGGAATTCTATGTCGAGAACATCAGCCTGCCCGAAGAGGTGGAAAAGGTTCTGGACAAGCGCACCTCGATGGGTGTGGCGGGCGACCTGAACAAATACATGCAGTTCAATGCCGCCGAGGCGCTGGCCAATCCGGCCTCGGGCGCGGGCGGGATGATGGGCGCGGGCATGGCCGCCGGCATGGGCATGGGCATGGCGCAGAACATGGGCCCCTGGGGTGCCGCCCCGGCCCATCCCACCGCCCCGCCGCCGCCGCCCCCGCCGCCTGCGGGCAAGCAATGGCATGTCGCCGAAAACGGTGCGACGAAGGGCCCCTTCTCCGAGGCCGACCTGTCCGGCATGGTCGCCTCGGGCGCGCTGGCCCGCGCCAGCATGGTCTGGTCGGCCGGGATGGAGGGGTGGAAACCCGCCGCCGAAACCGAACTGGCCCGGCTTTTCGCGCAGGTTCCGCCGCCACCCCCCGCCCCCTGATCCGCGAAACCTGATCGACCATGACCGGACAACAGGAATTCCGCTGGCCCTGCGAGCAATGCGGCGCGCAGCTTCGCTTTGCCCCGGGCCAGACCGAACTGGTCTGCGACCATTGCGGCCATGTGCAGAAGATCCCGGCCCGCGATGCGCGCGGCCAGGCCGAGGCCCTGGCCGAACATGATGTTCTGGCCGCCCTGCGCGACGACCTGCCACGCGGCGCGATGGAAGAGGTCCGCACCGCCACCTGCACCGGCTGCGGCGCGCTGATCGAGTTCCAGGGCGCCACCCATGCCACGGAATGCCCCTTCTGCGCCTCGCCCGTCGTGCTTGACAGCGGCGCGCATCGCCAGATCAAGCCGCAGGCGCTGGTGCCTTTCGCGCTGACCGAACGCCAGGCGCGCGAGGCCATGGTGGGCTGGATGGGCAGCCTGTGGTTCGCGCCCAACACGCTGATGGAATATGCCCGCAAGGGCCGCGCGATGAACGGCGTCTATGCGCCTTACTGGACCTTCGATGCCGCCACCCGCAGCCGCTATACCGGCCAGCGCGGTGAGTATTACTACGAGACGCGCACCGTCACCGTGCGGGAAAACGGTCGCTCGGTGCAGCGCCAGGAACGGGTGCGCAAGACGCGCTGGTATCCCGCCTCCGGCCGGGTGGCGCGCGATTTCGACGATGTGCTGATCCTGGGTTCGGCCAGCCTGCCGCAGGACATGGCCAAGGGCCTTGCGCCCTGGAGCCTGCCCGCCCTTGTCCCCTATGCGCCCGATTACCTGGCCGGCTTCGATGCCGAGGGCTATACGGTCGATCTGGCCCCCGCCCATGATCAGGCGCAGGAAGAAATGTCCTGGGTGATCCATCAGGATGTCTTGCAGGATATCGGGGGCGACGAGCAGCGGGTCGACACGGTCGACACCGACTGGTCGGAGGAAACCTTCAAGCACATCCTGCTGCCGATCTGGCTGGCGGCCTATAAATACAACGGCAAGAGCTACCGCTTCCTCGTCAACGGCCAGACCGGCAAGGTGCAGGGCGAAAGGCCCTGGTCGGCCTGGAAGATCGCCTTCGCGGTTTTGGCTGCGGCTATTGTCGCGGGCGTGGCGGCCTGGATCTACAGCAAGCGATGACCCCCGCATCCTTCCTGCGCGACCTGTTCGACCTTGCCGTGGAAGTGGCCGATCCGATGCGGATGCTGGCGGCGCATCTGCCGCCGCGCCCCTCGGGCCGCGTGCTGGTGATCGGCGCGGGCAAGGCCAGCGCCCGCATGGCCGAGGCGCTTGAGGCCGCCTGGGGCCCCTGCGAGGGGCTGGTGATCACGCGCTACGGCTATGGCCGCCCCTGCCGGGGGATCGAGATCGTCGAGGCCGCGCATCCGGTTCCCGATGCGGCAGGCGCCGCCGCCACGGCGCGGATGCTGGATCTGCTGAATGGTCTTGGACCGGACGATCTGGTCGTGGCGCTGATCTCGGGCGGGGCGTCCGCCCTGTTGGTGGCACCGGCGGGACAGATCACCCTGGCTGAGAAACAGGCGGTCAATGCCGCCCTTCTGGCCTCAGGTGCGCCGATTTCGGCGATGAACCTGTTGCGCAAGCATCTGAGCCGGGTAAAGGGCGGGCAGCTTGCCGCCGCCGCCTATCCGGCGCGGATGCTGGCGCTGATGATTTCCGATGTGCCGGGCGATGATCCGGCGCTGATCGGCTCTGGCCCCACCGTGCCGGATGCCAGCACCGCCGCCGAGGCCCGCGCCGTGCTGGAGCGCTGGCAGATCGCTGCGCCACCGTCGGTGCAGGCCGTGCTGGCGGGCAAGACCGGCGTCGTCCCGCCCGGCGACCCGCGCCTGTCGCACGTCGAGAACCGCGTCGTCGCCGCCCCGGCGCAAAGCCTGGACGCCGCCGCCGGGCGCGCCCGCGCGGCGGGCTGCGAAGTCACGCTCCTGGGCGACCGTCTGGAAGGAGAGGCGCGCGAGGTCGCCGCCGATCAGGCCGCACAGGCCATGGCCATCGCCGCGACCCTGCGCCCCGGCGACGCGCCCCGGCTGCTGCTGTCAGGCGGCGAGTTGACCGTCACCCGGCGCGGTAAGGGCTCGGGCGGGCCGAATGCCGAATTCTGTCTTGCGCTGGCGCTGGCGCTGGATGGCCACTCGCAGATTCACGCCATCGCCTGCGATACTGATGGCGTCGATGGCGCCGCCGAAGTGGCGGGCGCGCTGGTCGGCCCCGCGACGCTGGACGGGCATCGGGACGCGGCGCTGGCGGCGCTGGCGGAAAACGACTCGCATGGGTTTTTCGGCCGCATCGGCGCGCAGATCGTCACCGGCCCCACCCTGACCAATGTGAACGATTTCCGCGCCATCCTGATCCTGCCGCCCGCCGCTTGACTCAGCCCCCGCCCGGCCCGAAAAGCGCGACAGCAAACGGAGGCTCGCATGGCCCTTGATCTGACCCGCGTCCTGCCGCAGGCGCATATCCCCGAGCTTCCCGCGCCCTATTACGGCAAGGTCCGCGATTGCTATGACCTGCCGCCCTCGCCCGACTATCCGGCGGGCCGCCGCATCCTGATTTCCTCCGACCGGATCTCGGCCTTCGACCGCATCCTTGCGGCAATCCCGTGGAAGGGCCAGGTCCTGACCCAGACCGCGCGCTACTGGTTCGACCAGACCGCCGATATCTGCCCCAACCACGTCACCGCCTATCCCGACCCCAATGTGGTGATCGGGCGCCGGGTCGAGATCCTGTCGGTCGAAGTCGTGGTTCGCGGCTATCTGGCGGGCACGACCTCAACCTCGATCCTGACGCAATACAGGGCCGGCGCGCGCGAGATGTATGGCCACCGCCTGCCCGACGGGATGCGCGACAACCAGCAATTGCCCGCCGCGCTGATCACCCCCACGTCCAAGGCCTTTGACGGCGCGCATGACGAGCCGCTGACCCAGGACGAGATTCTGGCCCAGGGGCTTTTGACCCGCGCCGAATGGGACGAGGTTTCGGCCCATGCGCTGGCGCTGTTCGCGCGCGGGCAGAAGATGGCGGCCGAGCGCGGGCTGATCCTGGTCGATACCAAATACGAGTTTGGCCGCGACGAGACGGGCCGCATTCTGCTGGCCGACGAAATCCATACGCCCGATTCCAGCCGCTACTGGCTGGCCGATGGCTATGAACAGGCGTTCAAGACCGGCAGCCGCCCGCCCAGCTTTGACAAGGATGTGATCCGCGCCTGGGTCGTCGCCCGCTGCGACCCCTACAAGGACCCGGTCCCCGAAATCCCGGCCGAGATGATCGCCCGCACCGCACAGGTCTATGTCGAGGCCTATGAGACGATCACCGGCCAGACCTTCGTGCCTGATGCGTCCGGCGCGACGCCGCTGGACCGCGTGCGCGCCAATCTTGAGCAGTATTTCATCGCCTGAGCAATTGTTTGCGCTAACGGCGCGCGACGGGCTAAGATGCGCGCGGGATTGGGGAGGGAAAGCCGATGATTCTGAGCTGCGGCGAAGCGCTGATCGACATGCTGCCGCGGGTCTCGACCGCAGGCGAGGCCTGTTTCGCCCCCTATGCGGGCGGCGCGGTCTTCAACACCGCCATCGCCCTGGGCCGCCTCGGCGCGCCCTCGGCCTTCTTCTCGGGCGTTTCGACCGACATGCTGGGCGAAATCCTGGCCGAGACGCTGGCGGCCTCGAAGGTCGACCTGCGCTATCTGGCGCGGTCTGACCGGCCCACCACCGTCGCTTTCGTCAAGCTGGTGAACGGCCAGGCCACCTATGCCTTCTATGACGAGGGCACGGCGGGCCGGATGCTGTCGCCCGCCGAACTGCCGATCCTGGCCGAAGATGTGCAGGCGCTGTTCCTCGGCGGAATTTCCCTGGTCAACGACCCCGCGGCATCGACCTATGAAGAGCTGCAGATCCGCGAATGCGGGCGGCGCGTCACCATGATCGACCCCAATATCCGCCCCGGTTTCATCGCCGGCAAGGAAGCGGCCTATCGCGCCCGCATCAACCGCATGATCGGCCGCGCCGATCTGGTGAAACTGTCGGATGAGGATCTGCACTGGCTGGAAGGCGAAGGTGACCTGACCGCGCTGGCCCAGGGCATCCTGGCGCGCGGCCCGAAGGCCGTCTTCATCACCGAAGGGGCCAAGGGCGCGCGGGCGGTGACGGCCACGCAGAACCATTTCGTCGCGGCCACCAGGGTCAAGGTCGCCGATACGGTCGGCGCGGGCGACACGTTCAACGCGGGCGTGCTGGCGGCGCTGCATCAGGCGGGGGCGCTGACCAAGGCAGGTGTCGGGGCACTGACCGAGGGCGTTCTGGACCAGGCCCTGTCTCTGGGCACCCGCGCCGCCGCCATCACCGTCAGCCGGGCCGGGGCGAACCCACCCTGGGCCACCGAACTGTGAGGGCCGTCCTTCAGCGCGTCAGCCGGGCGCAGGTCTCGGTCGAGGGTCAGGTGATCGGGCGGTGCGGCCGCGGCCTCCTGGTGCTGGTCTGCGCCATGCAGGGCGATACCGAGGCCGAGGCGGAAAAGCTGGCGGCCAAAGTCGCCAAGATGCGCATCTTCCGCGACGATCAGGACAAGATGAACCTGTCGGTCCGCGACATCGGCGGCGCGGCCCTGGTGATCAGCCAGTTCACCCTGGCCGCCGATCTGCGCGGCAATCGCCCCGGCTTTTCCACCGCCGCCCCGCCCGACCGCGGCCGCGCGCTGTACGAGCATTTCGCCGCCCACCTGGCCGCCGAAGCAGTGCCGGTCGAGACCGGCAGCTTCGGCGCCGACATGGCGGTGGAATTCGTGAATGACGGCCCGGTCACGATCTGGATCGACACCGACCAGATGTGATCCCTGCCCGATTTTTCGCCGAAAAATCGCGCCCTTTCGGGCGGAACCTCACTTGAACGGATTGGACGGGCTTTGCTGCGTGATCACATTGCCGCATTCGATCAGCGCGTCGATCGAGGCCTTTGACCCTGACAGCGAATAATCCTGCACTGACCCACCCTTGTTGTCGCGCAGAAACAGGCGGTTGCCGCGTGCGATCTCGGTAATGAACTCGACCCCGGCATCGCTGTTGGGCAGGGTGAACAGGACCGAATTCTGGTAAAGTTCCGCGTCCGTCAGGTTCCAGGACGGTTTGCGGTCGACCTGCACCACCAGATCGGCGGTCGTGCCCTCGCCAAAACTCCAGGCGGTCGAGTAGAATTGCAACTGCACGCTTTCATCCTGGAAGGTCCAGATCGAGAAGCTTTCGCCCGGCGCGGATACCTGCGCCACGCAGCCCAGCCCGCCATCATCCCAGGCCACCAACTCGACCTGCCAGTTCTTGTGCGAGAACAGCACTTCCGATTGCGGCGAGGCAAGAGCAGGCAGGACCGAAGCTGCCATCGTCGCGGTGGCAACAAGGAAGCTGGCAATTTTCATCGGGAAATCCTTCAAGGCAACGTGATCATCACGTGTATTTTGCGTTCTGCCTTGCCACCAATCAAATGAAAAAGCCTGTCATCCACACAGCCCGGCCGCCGCCCGTCGCGCGCCCGTCCGGCCCCCGAGGGGTTTTGCGCCCCTCCGGACCACCCCTCAGGATATTTTCAACCGTAGGACGGGCGAGCCGACCCCGGTCAGCCCGTCACTTCGCCCAATCCCAGGCGCCGGGAAAGGCGCCCAGCACCCGGCGGGTCTCGGCCTCGTCGCAGTCGCCCGATTTCTTGACCTGGGCCACCAGACCGCGCTTCTTGTCCTCGACCACGGCCGTGACCGTGGCGGGCAGCCCGGCCTTGGCCAGGGCAGCATCGAAGACCCGGGTGATCGCCCGGCGGCGCAGATCGGGCTTGAAGACCTTGCCCACCGCCGTCTTGGGCAATTCGTCCAGGATCTCGATGCGCTTCGGCACGGCGGCGCGTTCGGCGATATGGCTTTCGGCAAAGGCCAGAAGCTCGGCCTCGGTCACACTGGCGCCTTTGACCAGTTCCACATAGGCGACCGGCAATTCCCCCGAATGGGCATCGGGCTGGCCGATCGCGCCCACGAAGGCCACAGCCGGATGGCCCATCAGCGCCTCTTCGATCAGCGCCGGGTCGATATTGTGGCCGCCCCGGATGATCAGGTCCTTGGCGCGGCCGGTGATGAACAGGTAGCCATCGGCGTCGATTCGCCCCAGATCGCCGGTGCGCAGGAAGCGCCCCTCGGCGAAAAGGTCTCGGTTCTTGTCGGCCTCGGTATAGGTCGAGCCTTCAAAGACGCCCGGATTGGCGACACAGATCTCGCCCACCTCGTCGACCCCGCATTCGCGGAACCCGATCGCGCCTTCCTTGGTCAGGATGCGCACATGGGTATGCGGGAAAGGCAGCCCGACCGACCCGATCTTCTTTTGGCCGGACGGCGGGTTGCAGGCGACAAGGCAGGTGCATTCGGTAAGGCCGTAGCCTTCGATGATCTGGATGCCGGTCGCCTTCTCAAACCGGGCGAACAATTCCAGCGGCAAGGGCGACGATCCCGAAAACGCCCCGCGCATGGTCGAGATGTCGGCGTCGATCTTCCTTTGCATCAGCGCCGACAGGGCCGTCGGCACGGTGATCAGATAGGTCACACCATATCGGGCGCAGAGTTTCCACAGATTGTCGAAGACCCCCTCGCCCCGATAGCCCTGCGGCGTCGGGAAGATCACATGCGCCCCGGCCCCGATCACCGACATCAGGATCGGATAGGCCGCGAAGACGTGGAACAGCGGCAGCGGGCACATCAGCACGTCGGATTCCCGGAACAGGATCGTCGAGCCGAGCCAGCCGTTATAGACCATGCCCGAGACCTTGTGCTGCGCCACCTTGGGCATGCCGGTGGTGCCGCCGGTATGGAAATAGGCGGCGACGCGGTCTTCCGGCGGGTCGTCAAAGGTCAGCCGGTCGGCGGGTTGGGCTGCGGTCGCGGAATGGAAGTTGATCACCTGGGCGTGGTGCTGGACCGGGTTCTTCGGGCGAACCAGCGGTACGATCAGCTTTTTCAGCCCGGTCAGATAGGTCAGCAGGTCGATCTCGACCACGGTCTTGACGCCGGGCGCGAACTTCACCGCCTCGGCCACCTTCTGCGGCAGATCGGTCTTGGGAAAGGCCTTCAGCGTCACTACGACCTTGGCCCCGGTCTCGCGCAGGATGGCGCTGATCTGTTCGGGTTCCAGAAGCGGGTTGATCGGATTGACGATCCCGGCGACCGCGCCCGCGATCAGCGTGACGGCGGTTTCCATCGTATTCGGAAGGACATAGGCGACCACATCCTTCGGCCCGACGCCCAGCGACCGGAACAGGTTCGCGGTCTGGGTCACCCGGCCGTGCAACTGGTTCCAGGTCAGCGTGACCTTGGGCGCATCGGGGGCCGAGAGAAGCTGATAGCTGATCGCCGGACGCGCGCCATGGGCGTCGCGGGCACGGGTGACATATTGGTACATGGTGCGGGCGACATCGCGGTCGGCCCAGGTGGCCGCCTCTGACTCAAGCGCCTTCACATCGGCCAAAGTGGCGAAACTGGTCATCCGGTCCTCCCCTGACGTCTCTGGCCACATTCTGACGCGTGACCTCTCCCATCAGGGAATGTGATGGCTCGACCGAGCTTTGCCAACAGCAAACGGCGCGTTTCGACGCAACGTCGCCGCCGCATCCCCCCTTTTCAGACCGCGCCGTCGGTGAATTGCAGCCGCGCCAGCCGGGCATAAAGCCCGCCCTCGGCGACCAGTTCGTCATGCGTGCCCATGGCGGCGATGCGGCCCTGTTCGAAGACCACGATCCGGTCGGCCCGCTTCACGGTGGCCAGCCGATGCGCCACGACCAGCGTGGTGCGCCCTTCGGCCAGCCGCTCGACCGCTGCCTGCACCGCGCGTTCGCTTTCGGCATCCAGCGCACTTGTCGCCTCGTCCAGCAGGAGGACCGGCGCATCGCGCAGGATCGCGCGGGCAATCGCCACCCGCTGCTTCTGCCCGCCCGACAGCATAACCCCCCGTTCGCCCAGGAACGTGTCATACCCCTGCGGCAGCGCGGTCAGGAAGTCATGCGCCGCCGCTGCCCGCGCCGCCGCCTCGACCTCGGCATCGCTGGCCTCGGGCCGCCCGAAGCGGATGTTCTCGCGCGCCGAGGCGGCGAAGATCACCGGGTCCTGGGGCACCAGCGCGATCGACTTGCGGAACTCGTCGCGCCGCATGTCGCGCAGATCAGTGCCATCCAGCGTGATCCGCCCCTCTTGCGGGTCGTAGAAGCGCTGCAACAATTGCAGGACCGTGGTCTTGCCCGCGCCCGACGGCCCGACCAGCGCCACCGTCTCGCCCGGCCGCACATGCAGGCTGACCCCGTTCAGGGCCGAGGTCTCGGGCCGCGCCGGATAGCGGAAGCTCACATCCTCAAAGGCGATCTCGCCCCGCACCGGCGCGGGCAGCGCGCGCGGCCGGGCCGGGTCCTGCACGGTGTCCTCGACCGCCAGCAGTTCAACCAGCCGCTCGGTCGCCCCAGCCGCCCGCTGCAATTCGCCCCAGATCTCCGACAGCGCGCCGACCGATCCCGCCACCATCACCGCGTAGATGACGAACTGGATCAGCTCGCCCACCGACATCGCGCCGGTACGCACATCGCGCGCGCCAATCCACAGGACCCCGACCACCCCCGAAAAGACCAGGAAGATCACGATCACCGTCATCACCGCCCGGGTCCGGATGCGCGCCTTGGACGAGCCAAAGGCCTTTTCCGTCACTTCGGCAAATGCGCCGCGGGTGCGGCCCTCATGGGTAAAGCTCTGCACCGTCTGCACCGCCAGAAGCGCCTCCGAAGCCGAACCCGAGGAGGAGGCGATCCAATCCTGGTTCTCGCGGCTCAGCACCCGCAGGCGCCGCCCCAGCACGATGATCGGCACCACCACGGCCGGCACGACCAGAAGCACAAGCCCGGTCAGCTTGGCCGAGGTCAGCATCAGCATCACCAGCCCGCCCAGAAGCATCAGCAGGTTGCGCAGCGCGATCGAGACGGAAGAGCCGATCACCGACAGGATCAGCGTCGTGTCGGTGGTGATCCGGCTCAACACCTCGCCGGTCAGGGTCTTTTCGAAAAAGGCGGGCGACAGGCCCATGACCTTGTCAAAGACCGCGCGGCGGATATCGGCCACCACCCGCTCGCCCAGAAGCGTCACGATGTAATAGCGTGTCCCGGTGCCCAGCGCCAAGAGCCCGGCAATCGCCAGGAAGGCCAGGAAGTAATCGTCCAGCAGGCCGACATGCGCGGTGTTGAACCCGTCCACCACCCGGCGCACCGCCAAGGGCAGGACCAGGCTGACCGAGGCGGTCAGGATCAGCGCGCCCAGGGCCGCGACGGCCAGGCTGCGATAGGGCCGGATGAACGGAAAGAGGCCCGACAGCGCCCCCACCTTGCGCGATGTGGGGCGGTCTTCGGTCGGGGCGGAACTGGGTCGGCGGGCCATGGGCATCTCGCTTGCGGTCATCTGGCGACCGGGTTTAAGCGGCGGGTCCGCCCGGGGCAAGCACCGCAAATGTCGCGCCATCTGGCGCACAGGCGCGCGCGCCCCGCCGCCGCCCGCGAAACCCGCCCGCCGCATCACCGAGGTGAAAACACCCTGCCGGGTGGTCGGGAGGGGCGCAAAGCCTCTCCGCCGCATCCACCGGCGCGCCGCCGCCGCCCCTTTCCCTCGCCCGTCCCCCATGCAACTCTGCCCGCGACCCGGACAGGAGCCGCCGATGGCCTTCTTCACTGCCCCCGACGGCGCGCGCCTTGCCTTTGACGATACGGGCGGCCCCGGCCTGCCCGTCCTCTGCCTGGCGGGCCTGACGCGTGAGCGGCATGATTTCGACGATGCCCTGCCCGCGTTGTCGGGCTGCCGGGTGATCCGCCTGGATTATCGCGGCCGGGGCGAAAGCGACTGGACCGGCCCCGCCACCTATACGCTGGCGCAGGAGGGCGACGATGCCCTTGCGCTGCTTGACCATCTGGCCATCCCCCGCGCCGCCCTTCTGGGCACCTCGCGCGGCGGTCTCATCGGGCTCGACCTGATGGTCCGCGCCAGGGACCGCCTGCGCGGCCTTTGCCTCAACGACATCGGCCCCGAAATCCCCCGTGCAGGGCTGGACCGCATCTTCCTCTATCTCGGCCGCAACCCGGCCCCGAAAACCCTGGCCGACCTGGCCGAGAAGATGCCCGCCGCCATGCCCGGCTTCGGCCCCCTGCCGCCGGGCAAATGGCTGTCCGAGGTCACCCGCTTCTACCGCGAAACGCCGGACGGCCTGCGCATCACCTATGACCCGGCCCTGCGCGACGGCTTTGCCGCCGAATACACGCCGCCTCACAAGGGCGATTGGCGCGGCTGGACGGCCAGCCAGGGCCTGCCCGTCGCTCTGATCTACGGCGATGGCACCGACCTTCTGTCGCAGGCCACAATCGCCAGGATGCTGGAGATCCGGCCCGACACGATCCTCGCCCGTGTCCCCGGGCGGGGCCATGTGCCCTTTCTCGATGAACCCTGCTCCGTGGCGGCCCTCGCGGCCTGGCTGAAGGCAATGCAATGACCGTGACAATCGACGATATCGACGCCGCCGCCCTCCGTCTGCGCGGCAATGTCCGCCAGACGCCGCTTCTCTCGGCCCCGCTGCTCGACCGGATCGCGGGCCGCCGGGTGCTGGTCAAGGCGGAATGCCTGCAGGTGACCGGCTCTTTCAAGGCACGCGGCGCTTGGTCGGCGATCTCGGCCTTGCCAAAGGGCACGCCCGGCGTCCTTGCCATGTCCTCGGGCAACCATGCCCAGGGCGTCGCCTGGGCCGCCGCCGCCCATGGCATGACCGCCGTCATCGTCATGCCCGCCGATGCGCCAGCGGTAAAGATTGCCAATACAAAAGCTTACGGCGCAGAAGTCGTTCTTTATGACCGCGCCATCGACGACCGCGACGCCATCGCCGCCCGGCTATCCGCCGAACGCGGCCTTGCCCTGATCCCGCCTTTCGATCACCCGATGGTCATCGCGGGCCAGGGCACGGCGGGCCTTGAGATCGCCGCCCAGGCCGAGGTGCTGGGCATCAGCCGAGCCGAGGTTCTGGTCTGCTGCGGCGGCGGCGGTCTGACCTCCGGCATCGCCCTTGCCCTCGCCGCCCGTGCGCCCGGTCTGCGCGTCCACCCGGTCGAGCCGCAGGGCTTTGACGACATGACCCGCTCGCTCGCCACCGGAACGCCGCAGCGCAACGCCGCCAGCACCGGCTCACTCTGCGACGCGATCCTGACGCCAACACCAGGCAGGCTGACGCTGCCGATCCTCCAGGCCCATGCGGGGCCGGGAATAGTGGTCAGCGACGATCAGGCGCTACAGGCCATGACGCTGGCCTTCCAGCATCTGCGCATTGTGGCCGAACCGGGCGGCGCTGTCGCCCTGGCTGCCGCCCTCTTCAGCCCCGGCCTGCCCGACACGGTGATCTGCACCCTGTCCGGCGGCAATGTCGACCCTGCACTTTTTACCCAGACCATCTCCCGCTTCGCTGGATGAACCGAACATTCAGGGCCTGAAACGGCCCAGATCCCAACACATCCTTGAACAAACCGAACATGCCCGCCATCTTCCTGCCCGACCTGCGCCTGAACGCCCGCCTTGACGGACCGCAAGACGGCCCGCCGCTTGTCTTCCTCCATGCGCTCGGCACCGATCTCACGCTGTTCGACCCGCTGGTCGCGGCCTTCCCGCGCCACCGCATCCTGCGGCTTGACCTGCGCGGCCATGGCGCCTCGGACGTGCCGGACCCGCCCTATGCGATGGGCGCGCTGATCCGCGATGTCGAGCGCGTCATCGACCATTTCGCCCTGCGCGATACAGTGCTTCTGGGCGTCTCGCTGGGCGGGCTGATCGCCCAGGGCCTGGCGGTCAAGCGGCTCGACTTGGTCCGCGCGCTGGTCCTGTCGAACACCGCCGCGCGGATTGGCCATGCCAGCCAATGGGAAGACAGGATCAAGACCGTGCAGCAAGACGGTCTTGCCGCCCAGATCGAGCCCACGATGGCGCGCTGGTTCGGCCGTATCTGGCAGGACAATCCGGCCATGCCCGCCCTGCGCGACCAGATGTCGAAGACCGACCCCAGGGGCTGGATCGGCTGCGCAAGGGCCATTGCCGGCACGGATTTTTACGAAACCACCGCGACGCTGCGCCTGCCCACCCTTGCCATCGCGGGCGGCAATGACGGCTCTACCCCGCCCGATCTGGTGCGCGAGACTGCCGATCTGATCCCCGGCAGCCAGTTGGCCCTGATCCAGCGCGCGGGCCATCTGCCCATGGCCGAACGCCCCGCCGAATATGCCGCGGTTCTGGATGCCTTCCTCACCCGCATCGGCCATGGCTGACCTGCTGCTGATCCATGGCGCCGGACATGGCACCTGGTGCTGGCACCGCCTGATCCCCGCCCTGGACCATCTGGGTCACAATCCCCACGCCATCGACCTGCCCGGACGGGGCGGCACGGCCACGACGCTTGACGCGCAGGCCCGGGCCATCCTCGCCAGCTTGGCCGGCCCGACGATCCTTGTCGCCCATTCCGCCGCAGGGTATCCCGCCAGCCGCGCCGCACATCTTGATGACAGCAAGATCGCGGCCCTGATCCATCTTGCCACCTGGCTGCCGCAGCCCGGGCGCAGCCTGGCAGATCTGCGCCGCGCCTGGCCCGGCAATCCGCTTGGCCCCGCCCTGCGCCTGTCGCCTGACCGCTGCGCCTACAACTTCGAGCCGGCGATGACCGAGGCGCTGTTCTACCATGACTGCCCGCCGGAAGACCGCGCCCTGGCCGCGCGCCACCTTTGCCCCGAACCCCGCGCCCCGCATGAAACGCCCTTCCCGGACGGCACGACCAACCGCCCGCAATTCTACATCAGATGCAGCGAAGACCGCGCCATCCCGCCCGCGCAACAGGCCGAGATGGCGGCCGCCCTGCCGCCCGAGAACCGCTTCGACCTGCCCGCCTCGCATTCCCCCTTCTTCTCGCGGCCCGGGGATCTCGCCCGGCTGATCGACCGGATCGCCAGAAGCATCGCCTGAACGCGACTGATCATGTCGTATTCACCTTCGCACCGCATCGAAATCCTTCTTAGCCTTATCTTCTGTTCCCAAATATCCCACGGGGGTCCGGGGGTGTGAAACCCCCGGGACGCCTCGCCAAGCGAAAGGCCCGGCCATGAAGCTCAAGGATCTCGAGATTTTCGTCGTCGCGCCGCCCGCGCCCGGCTGGGGCGGGCGCTACTGGATCTTTCCGAAACTGACCACCGATACTGGAATTGTCGGTTATGGCGAATGCTATGCCTCGACCGTCGGCCCCAAGGCGATGCGGGCTGTGATCGAGGATGTCTTCGACCGTCACATGCGCGGCGAAAACCCCGAAAACCTGGAACTGATGTTCCGTCGGGTCTATTCCTCGGGCTTCACCCAGCGCCCCGACCCCACGGTGATGGGCGCTTTCGCGGGGCTGGAAATCGCCTGCTGGGACATTCTGGGCAAGGCGCGCAACCGCCCGGTCTGGGCGCTGATCGGCGGGCGGATGAACGATCGCGTGCGCAGCTATACCTATCTCTACCCCGAAGAAGGCCAGGACCAGGCCGAGTTCTGGGTGAACCCCGACTGGCAGGCCGAGGCTGCCGCCAAGGCCGTCGCCCAGGGTTTTACCGCTGTCAAGTTTGATCCGGCCGGCCCCTATACCATCCGTGGCGGCCATGAGCCCGCCATGTCCGACATCTCCCGCTCGGTCGCCTTCTGCAAGAAGATCCGCGAGGCGGTGGGTGACCGCGCCGACCTGCTGTTCGGCACCCATGGCCAGTTCTCAACCCCCGGCGCGATCCGGCTGGGGCGGGAATTGGAACCCTATAACCCGCTCTGGTATGAGGAACCGATCCCGCCCGACAATCTGCTGGAATTCGCCGAAGTCGCCCGCCAGGTCCGCATTCCCCTGGCCACCGGCGAAAGGCTGACCACCAAGACCGAATTCGGCATGCTCCTGCGCGCGGGCGGGGTGAAAATCCTGCAACCGGCGCTGGGGCGGCTGGGCGGCATCCTCGAGGCGCGCAAGCTGGCCGCCATCGCCGAGATCTTCAATGCCGAGATGGCACCGCATCTTTACGCGGGGCCGGTGGAATGGGCCGCGAATATCCACCTCTCGGTCTCGATCCCCAACCTTCTGATCGCCGAGACGATCCAGACCGGCGGCGCTTTCCACCTGGCGCTGATCCGCAACACGATCACATGGGAAGACGGCTATATCCTGCCGCCCGAAGGCCCCGGCCTTGGCATCGACTTCGACGAGGACCTTGCCCGCGCCCATCCCTATACCGGCACCGGCCTGCATCTGCAGATGCAAGAGGCGCCCTGCGACTATCGCCATGGCAACCGCTTCGAAGGCGGCGCGCCATCGAAAGGCTGACAGCCGAGAAGCTGAACAGGGAAGACGGCGGAAGGGGCGGATGGCGATCGCGGGAGGACTCGAACCCCCGACCCGCTGCTTAGAAGGCAGCTGCTCTATCCAGCTGAGCTACGCGACCGTGCCGCCCTTCTAGCCCAGCGTCTTCGTCATGAAAACCGAATTTGGGTCTTCCTCATAGCCTTCGAAGGGCGGGCAGGTCACAAAGCCCGCCCGCTCATACAGGCCGCGCGCCGCGATGAAGGTGGGTTGCACCCCGGTTTCCAGCGACAGCCTTGCATAGCCCTCTGCTCCGGCCCGCGCCACAAGATGCGCGAGCATCGCCCTGGACAGGCCCTTGCCGCGCGCCTCGGTCAACACATGCATCGACTTGATCTCGGCATGGCCCGCGTCGATGCGCTTGAAGGCGCCCATCGCCAGCGGCACCCCATCCTCGCGCAAAACGAAAAACCGGATGCCCGGCGCGGCCAACTGGCTGCGATCCATCATGTGGATCGATTCGGGCGGCGTATCGGCATGCATGTCCGCCGTGTGGCGGTCGAACAGCAGCGCCAGATCGGCGCCCAGCGGGCTTTCCTCGGCGATGACGACAGGCATCAATGCGTCCAGGCGCCCTTGCGATCGGTGGCGAAATTCTCGCCATAGCCGCGCTGCCGGATAATGGCCTTGCGAGCCTTGGGCAGAACGACCGTCACCTCGATTCCCTTCGCAGCCGCATAGGCCTCGGCCTCTTCCCGCGTCGCGAAGCGCAGCTTGACCTGGGCCTGGGTGTCGCCCGACGAGGTCCAGCCCATCAGCGGGTCGACCTCGCGCGCGGTGGCGGGGGCAAATTCCAGCACCCAATCCTGCGTCTTGGCCGTGCCAGATTGCATCGCGGTCTTGGCAGGCTGGTAGATGCGGGCGGACAGGACGGACATGGGGCGATTTCTCCCTTGGGAACCGGCTGTTTCATCGCCGATTTGCCGCCAAAGCGCAAGCGCCGCAGGGCAGCGGCACAGGTGCTGCCGGCGGGCCACGGGGAGTGTGGGTGGGGTGTGGGGTGCGACCCGCCGACAGCTTCTGCTGCTTGCAGGATCAGACTGCCAGCACCCGCCCCGCAAAACAACCGATAGGTGAGAAATCCCGGCAGTTTTTCGCTAAGATTGAATCGCTGTGCTTAACCCTTCGACAAGCCGCCCCGCCCTTTCCCCCTTGCCGCCTGCTGACCCGTTTTGTCAGCAGCGCCCCTTGCGTCGGAACAAAAGGCGCACGATCTTGGGGCCCGGGCCCTTCCGGCCCGGATGCCCCGGGGGTACGCCTGCCATGCACAACAACTCACCCGAATCCATGCCCATGCTGGCCGCGCCCACCCCGCGCGAGAAGCTGGAAGGCGGTCGGCGCTTTGTCCTGTCCACCCCGTTCCAGCCCGCAGGCGACCAGCCCACCGCCATTGCCGAACTGGCCTCGGGCGTGCTGGCGGGCGAACGCGATCAGGTCCTGCTCGGCGCGACCGGCACCGGCAAGACCTTCACCATGGCCAAGGTGATCGAGGAAACCCAGCGCCCGGCCATCATCCTGGCACCCAACAAGACGCTGGCCGCGCAATTATACGGGGAATTCAAGGGCTTCTTCCCCGACAATGCGGTGGAATATTTCGTATCCTATTACGATTATTACCAGCCCGAGGCCTATGTGCCGCGGTCGGACACCTATATCGAGAAGGAAAGCCAGATCAACGAACAGATCGACCGGATGCGCCACTCGGCCACCCGGGCGCTTCTGGAACGCGACGACGTGATCATCGTCGCCTCGGTCTCCTGCATCTATGGCATCGGCTCGGTAGAAACCTATTCGGCCATGACGCAGGACATGATCACCGGCAGCCTCTACGATCAGCGCAAGTTCATCTCGGAACTGGTGGCCCAGCAATACCGCCGCCTCGACGCCGCCTTCCAGCGCGGGTCGTTCCGGGTGCGCGGCGATGTGGTGGAACTGTGGCCCGCCCACCTGGAAGACCGTGCCTGGCGGTTCAGCTTCTTCGGGGAAGAGCTTGAAAGCATTACCGAATTCGACCCGCTGACCGGCGCCAAGACCGACACGTTCCAGAAGGCGCGCATCTACGCCAATTCCCACTACGTCACGCCCCGCCCCACGCTGCAACAGGCGATCAAGGGCATCAAGGACGAGCTGTTCCACCGGCTCAAGCAGCTCACCGGCGATGGCAAGCTGCTGGAAGCCCAGCGCCTTGAGCAGCGCACCAATTTCGACCTTGAGATGATGGAGGCCACCGGCTCCTGCGCCGGGATCGAGAACTATTCCCGCTGGCTCACCGGGCGCGGCCCGGGTGAACCGCCCCCCACCCTGTTCGAGTTCATCCCCGACAATGCCATTGTCTTCGCCGATGAAAGCCATGTCACCGTGCCGCAGATCGGCGGCATGTATCGCGGCGACTTCCGGCGCAAGTTCACGCTCGCCGAACACGGCTTCCGCCTGCCCTCCTGCATGGACAACCGCCCGCTGAAATTCGAGGAATGGGATGCGATGCGCCCGCAATCCGTCTTCGTCTCGGCCACCCCGGCGGCCTGGGAACTGGAGCAGACCGGCGGCGCCTTCACCGAACAGGTGATCCGCCCGACCGGGCTGATTGACCCCGAGGTGGAAATCCGGCCCGTGGAAATGCAGGTTGACGACTTGTTGGACGAGGTGCGCCGCGTCTCGGCCAGGGGGATGCGCACGCTCGTGACCACGCTGACCAAGCGCATGGCCGAAGACCTGACCGAATACCTGCACGAACAGGGCATCCGCGTGCGCTATATGCATTCCGACATCGACACGCTGGAACGCATTGAAATCCTGCGCGACCTGCGGCTGGGCGCCTTTGACGTGCTGGTCGGCATCAACCTTCTGCGCGAGGGGCTGGATATCCCCGAATGCGGCCTTGTCGCCATTCTCGACGCCGACAAGGAGGGTTTCCTGAGATCGGAAACCTCGCTGATCCAGACCATCGGCCGCGCCGCGCGCAATGCCGAAGGCCGGGTGATCATGTATGCCGATCGCATCACCGGCAGCATGGAACGCGCCATGGCCGAAACCGAACGGCGGCGGGAAAAGCAGATGGCCTATAACAAGGCCCATGGCATCACGCCGCAGACGGTGAAGAAGAATGTCGAGGATGTGCTGGCAGGCCTGTGGCAGGGCGATACCGACCAGTCGCGCATCACCACCAAGGTCGAGAAAGCCCAGGTCGGCCAGAACCTTGCCGCCCATCTAGATGCTCTGCGCGCCGCCATGCGCAAGGCCGCCGAGAATCTGGAATTCGAAGAAGCCGCCCGGCTGCGCGATGAGGTGAAGCGGCTGGAAGCGGTGGAACTGGCCGTGGCCGAAGACCCGCTGGCCCGGCAAGAGGCGATCGACGAGGCGGTGGAAGAGGCGGTCAAGGCCAAGGGCCGCTCAACCGCCGGGCGTCCGGGGCAGCGGGGCGGGGTGAAGCGGCGCGGGCGGGGGTAGGAAACGCTCGGTTTCTCGCGCCGGGCCAGTTTAGACTCCCCCACACGTTAACCATTGGTTAACCTTCCTTAACGATTTCGTTGAGGAAGTTCATGCGTTTTCCCATTTCCCGCTTTGTTACGGCCCTGCCCTTGGCCCTTGCCGCGTTTGCAACCGCGGCTGCGGCCGAATGCGACAGCAACTACACCGGCGCCTGCGTGCCGGCCGCGTCTGATGTCGATTGCGCCGGAGGCAGCGGCAATGGCCCGCAATATGTGCGCGGCCCGGTCTATGTCGTCGGGACCGACATTTACGACCTTGACCGCGACGGCGACGGCGTCGCCTGCGAGCGCTAGGCCCTCTTCACCACCCGCAAGAGCGCCAGCAGGATCACCGCGCCGATCGTGGCGTGGATGATCGAGGCCAGAATCCCGCCGCCGATGCCGATGCCCAGCCTTGGCAGGATCCAGCTTGCAATGAACGCGCCCAGAATGCCCACGACGACATTGCCGATCAGCCCGTAGCCATAGCCCGAGACGATCTTTCCGGCCAGCCAGCCCGCCACCGCGCCGACCAGCAACAGCACGATGATGCTTTCAATTCCCATGCGCTTCCCCTTTGGGCACCCGGCCCGGTTTCAGTAATCGGCGATGATGTCATACATCACCGGCTCGAACCCCTTGCACAGCTCGTTGATCCGCCGGTTCCGCTCGCGCATCTCGGCGCTGCGCAGCATGGCCTGATAATCGCCCCGGCTGTTCCATTGCGAATAGTTGCAGACGCGGGTGCGGGCGTCGTTCACATGCAGGCCCGCGGCGATGAAGCCGGCCTGTTTCGAGATCACCTCGGCATAGGCCGCCTCTAGCGCCTCGATCAGGTCGAAGCACATGGCGGGCGTGGTCTCGAAAGTGGTGATCACGGTCTGGCCTTGAAAGCCCTTGTCGATCTGCGGCATGTTCGGCGCTCCCTGCCCTTGCAGTCATCGCCCCATCCTGACACGGAACCGCCGCGGAATCATGCCCCTTCTCGATCCCAAAGACCCTTTCTTCGCAAAGCCTTGGGTGCGCTATGTCACGGCGGGTTTTCCGCTGGCCTGGGGTCTGTTCGAGTTCGCCACCGGCAGCCCCGGCTGGGGGCTGATGTTCGTCGCCGCCGGGGCCTATGCCGCCTGGGTGCTTATCCTTTCGGGCAGGTGACCAGACCCCGCATCTCGCCCGAATCGCCCTGGACCGAGCTTTCGCGCCAGCGGCAGCCGGTCAGGCGCGGCACCAGATCCAGCATGGTGGCACGGATCGCCTGATGCTCGCCCCGCCTGGCATAGCCGAGCCGGATCACCTCGGCCCGGTCGCCCTTGAGGAACACCACATAGTCCCGCCCGCCAACCGTCGCCTCGAAGCGTTCGGCCCCGAACATGGTCGGCGTAGGCTGCGCCCCGCAGGCGGCAAGCGATATTGACAAAAGAAAGATGAAGCCCCGCATCCACCCAATCTGCGGGCGGAATGGTTAAGCGGGGGTTAAGGCCGCTGGGTTAAACCAACCGCTCCACATCCTTCGCGGCCCGCACGAAATCGGCGAACAGCGGATGCGGCGCGAAGGGTTTCGACTTCAGTTCCGGGTGGAACTGCACGCCGATGAACCAGGGATGGTCCTTGACCTCGACGATCTCGGGCAGGCGGCCATCGGGCGACATGCCGGAAAACACCACGCCGCAGGCCTCAAGCTTGTCGCGATACTGGATATCCACCTCATAGCGGTGGCGGTGGCGTTCCTCGATCACCGTGCCGCCATAGACCCGCGCCACAGCCGATCCGTCCTTGAGATTCGCCGTATAGGCCCCCAGACGCATCGTGCCGCCCTTGGCGTCATCGGCCTTGCGGCGCACGGTATGGTTGCCCTGCACCCATTCCTTGAGGTGATAGACCACCGGGGTAAAGCGCTTGGCCCCCGCCTCATGGTCGAACTCTTCCGACCCGGCATTCTTGACGCCGACAAGATTGCGTGCCGCCTCGATCACCGCCATCTGCATCCCAAGGCAGATGCCCAGATAGGGCACCTTCTTTTCCCGCGCGAATTGCGCCGCCTTGATCTTGCCTTCGGTCCCGCGCTCGCCAAAGCCGCCGGGCACCAGGATGGCATGGAAATTCGACAGATAAGGCGCGGGGTCCTCGCGTTCAAAGATCTCGGCGTCGATCCATTCCGCCCGCACCTTGGTGCGGTTGGCCATGCCGCCATGGGTCAGCGCCTCGGCGATCGACTTATAGGCATCCTCAAGCTGGGTGTATTTGCCGACGATGGCAACGCGCACCTCGCCTTCCGGGTGGGTCAGCCGGTCCATCACATCTTCCCAGCGTGCCAGGTTCGGCTTGGGCGCGGGGGTGATGCCAAAGGCATCCAGCACCGCCTGATCCAGACCCGCCCGGTGATAGGCCAGCGGCGCCTCGTAGATCGTCTTCAGGTCATAGGCCGGGATCACCGCCTCTTTGCGCACATTGCAGAACAGCGCGATCTTTTCCCGTTCGCGATCCGGGATCGGATGCTCGGACCGGCAGACCAGCACATCGGGCGCCAGGCCGATCGACTGCAATTCCTTGACCGAATGCTGCGTCGGCTTGGTCTTCAGCTCTCCCGAGGCCGCAAGATAGGGCAAGAGCGTCAGATGCATCAGGATCGACTGGCCGCGCGGGCGTTCATGGATGAACTGGCGGATGGCCTCAAAGAAGGGCAGCCCCTCGATATCGCCGACCGTGCCGCCGATCTCGCACAGCATGAAATCGACCTCGTCATCGCCAATGCGCAGGAAGTCCTTGATCTCATTGGTGACATGCGGAACCACCTGGATCGTCTTGCCCAGATAGTCGCCGCGGCGCTCCTTTTCGAGCACGTTGGAATAGATCCGGCCCGAGGAAATCGAATCCGTCTGCCGTGCGTGAACCCCTGTGAAGCGTTCGTAATGGCCCAGATCCAGGTCGGTCTCTGCCCCGTCATCGGTCACGAAGACCTCGCCATGTTCGAAGGGCGACATCGTGCCGGGATCGACGTTCAGATAGGGGTCCAGCTTGCGCAGCCGCACCGTATAGCCCCGCGCCTGCAACAGCGCGCCCAGGGCCGCCGAAGCCAGCCCCTTGCCAAGGGAGGAAACCACGCCGCCGGTGATGAAGATGTATCGCGCCACGCCGGGCCTCCCGTGTTGTCAAAGCGCGATTCGTATGGGTGGAATCGCGGCACCACGGGAGTCGAGCTATAGCGCCCGTTTCCCGGTCATGCAACCGCCAGCCGCAAGATCATGTCTGCGACGCGACGGCAGGGTCAAAAGGTTGTGGTCAGGGCGCCGGGGTCGGCTGCGGTGCCGCCGGGGTGGCCTCGGCGGGGGCAGCCTCGGGCGCGGTCCCGGCGGGCGGAACGGCGGCGTCCGACGCCTCGGCCGGGGCGGCGCCGGGCGCGGCCGCATCGCCAGCGGGCGGCACGGCGGCATCGTTGGCGGGCGGCACGACCGGGCCATCGGCCGGGGCCGGCGGCAGCAGGTCGCCGCCTGCGGGGGTCGGGATCGCCGGGGTTTCCGGCGTCGCGGCCGGCGGCAGGGTCAGCGCGCCATCGACGACCGAACCGTCATTGCCGCCGCGCGCCGCGATCACCGTCAGCGCCATCGAGGTGATCAGGAAGGCGGTCGCGAAGCCCCAGGTCAGCTTGGTCAGCGCCGTGGCCTGACCGCGCGCCTGCATGTTGCCCCCGCCCGACAGAAGCGCACCACCCTCGTTCTTTTGCAGAAGCACCACGCCGATCAGAAGAAGGGCGAGGATGAGGTGGATGGTCAGGACGACGGTTTCCATGCGCTTGCGGCTCCCAGGGCGGCGTTCGCGCCATTTAGGCGCATAGGGCGGGCGGCGCAAGAGCGGGCGGCCCGCGCCGGGGCAGAGCATGGGCCAAAAGCCCCGCTGCGGCGCCTGGTCCGCGCCTGTAACATGGCGTGAGGCCGCCGCCCGCCCGCCCCGCTTCCCCAGGCCGCGCCGGGCGGATATGGCTGGGGGCGAAGCCGGAGCCCCGAATGTCCCTTTCCCCCCTCCCGCGCCAGGCCGACCCGGTCCAGGCGCTGCACGCCCGCTATGCCAATTCCGCGCTGTTCTGCGCCAATGGCTTCACCACCGGGGCCTGGGCGCCGCAGATCCCGCTGCTGCTGCCCCGGCACGACATCTCCGAATTCACCCTGGGCCTTCTGATCCTGGGCCTCGGCCTTGGCGCGGTCAGTGCCATGCTGTTCTGCGGCCGCCTGATCGGGCGCCACGGCTCGGTCCCGGTCCTGCGCCTTTTTGCCCTCGCCCTTGTCCCCACCCTGCCCCTGGTGGTCTTCGCGCCCTCGGTCTGGCTGCTTGCCCCGGCCATGGCGCTGCTGGGCGGCTTCCTCGGCTCGATGGATGTGGCGATGAACGCCAATGCGGTCGAGGTCGAGCGCCGTCTCGGCCGCGCGATCATGTCCTCCTCGCATGGGTTCTGGAGCCTGGGCGCCTTTCTCGGCGGCACGGCGGGCAGTTTCGCCATCGCCCATGGCACGGCCCAGGCACAGGCGCTGGCCACCGCCGCGCTGGTCGCCTGCGTGGTTCTGATCGCCCTGCCCCGTCTGCGCGGCGAGCCGCCCCAGCCGCACCTCCACCCGACCGGCAAGCGCCCGCCGCTGCTGCCCCGCGCGGCCGGGATCTGGGTTCTGGGCCTTCTGGCGCTGTTCTGCATGGTGCCGGAAGGCGCGGTGCTCGACTGGGCCGCGCTTTACCTGCGGCGCGAGCTGGAGGCCGGTCCCTTCACCGCCGGTCTGGGGTTCGCCTGTTTCGCGGGCGCGATGGCGCTGATGCGCTTTCTGGGCGACGGGCTGCGCAACCGCCATGGTGCCGTCGCGGTGCTGCGGGCCTCGGCCCTGATCAGCATGACGGGGCTGGTGATCGCCGCGCTTTCGCCTGCCGCGCCGCTCGCCATCGCCGGTTTCGCCCTGGCGGGTCTCGGCATCGCCAACACCGTGCCGATCTTCTTTTCCGCGGCGGGGAATTACCCCGGACAGGCGCCGGGCGCGGCGCTCTCGGCCGTCACCATGCTAGGCTATACCGGCATTCTGGTCGCCCCGGCCTCGATCGGCTTCGTCGCCGGTCATCTTGGCTATCGCCCCACCTATCTGGCGCTGGCGGGCCTTTTGCTGGTCGTGGCGCTGCTGGCCGAACGGACAGCGCTGGCAGACCACCGCCCGCAAGCCGCCCTCGCCACGGGCTGATCCCTGCCGCGTTCAGCGCTTGTGGATCACCGCAACGCTGTCGGCCCGGTCCGGGCCGGATTGCAGCATCAGCACGCCCGCGATCTGCGGCCCGAGCGCCGCGAAAGACGCCTCCGTCCCCGCATCGGCATGTGCGAAGCACCGCCGTTCGGCAAAACCGCGAAACAGCTCGGCCGTGCGGGTCATGCCCGGCGGCTCCGGCGCTTCGGCCCGGGCGCGCAGCCCCTCGATGATGTAGAAGCCGCCCGGGGCCAGACGCGGAAACAGTTCCAGGAAGGCGTTCTGCTGGTGCAGGCTGGTCTGGCCGCCGCTGTCCACCGCGATCTGAGGGGCAGGCCCGTCCGCCAGGGCCAGCCGCATCCCGCGGGCAAATCCCTTGCGCCGCTCCGGCCCGGCCCAATGCCAGTCCGGCCCCTCCGCAGGCCAGCCTTCCGGCGCGGGCCCCGGGCCCAGCACCGCCACCCGCGCGCCAGGGAAGTAATCGGCCCAAACCCGGCCATAAGGCGGCAATCCGCCCTGCTCCGCCGTCCCGGCCACGACCTCGACCACAACAGGGGCGCGGTCGCGCAGGTGCTGGAACAGCATGTCGTAAACGTCATGCGGGCGGTCCGGCGCAGCAAGCCCTGCCGCCTCGGCCAGCCGGGCCAGGGCGGGCCGCGCGGGCCTGTCCCCGGCATCGGAAATCAGCTTCGTCGCAAGGTCATGCGCCGCCCGCCCGCGTGTCGCGCCGCCTGCCCAGGGAAACAGCCCCGGCATGGGGCCGCGCCCGGCATCCTCTTCCCAGTCCGCCCTGACTTCGGTCAGGCTCAGGATGCGGCGGGCTTCCTGCGCGGCGCTCTGCACCCCTGAATGCGATCTTGCGGCCATGTCCCGTCCCCGTTTTCTCGGTTCCCTTGGGCCGCAAACCTGCCCGGGGGTCGTGTCGAAAATGGGGACAATACGGGGAAAATTGTCGGCATCAGGCCGCAATCCGGGCCTCAGGCGCCCTTAGACCAGCGCCGCAACCTCTTCCGCCCGCACCAGCCGGGCGAAATCCGCGCCCAGCAGCGACAGCGTCACCCGCAGCACCGTTGCCGCATCGATCCGCCCGCCATCATGGGCCGGGATGTCGAACCCGATCAGCGCATCGCCGGGCAGGATCACCTCGAATCCCAGATCGCTGGCCGCGCGGGTCGAGGACGTGACGCAGAACGCCGCCACCGCGCCGACCAGCACGATCCGCCCGATCCCCTGCTTTCTCAGCGCCGCATCAAGGCCGGTGCCTGCAAAAGCCGAAGAGCCGGTCTTCCAGAAGACCGGCTCGCCCTTCTGCGGGCGGGCGCAATCCATCGGCGCACCGCCCGGCCGGTCGCGACGAAAGGGCGATTCCGGGTGCGGATCGTCATGCAGGACGTGAAAGACCGGCAGCCCGCGCGCCCGGAACAGCGCCAGCAGGGCCGCGACATGGGCTTCCGCTTGCGGATTGGCCCGCTGCCGCCCGGCGCGCGTGCGCTCGGCCATGCCCTCCTGCATGTCGATCACGACAAGCGCCGTCGCCAGCCCCGCCGCCATCACGCCGCGCCCATATAGTCGCGCTTGCCCAGCTCCACCCCGTTATGGCGCAGGATCGCGTAGGCCGTGGTCAAGTGGAAATGGAATTGCGGCAGCGAGTAGAAATCCAGGAAATCCTCGCCCGACAGCGTGCGGTCCGCCCCGGCGATCTTGATCGTGATGCCGCGCGCCTCGGCCCCGTCATAGGCGGGCGCGTCGAACCCCGCCATATAGTCGCGCGCCGCGGCGATGCGCGCCTGCAATTCGCCGAACGTGGTCTCGGTATCGGCAAAGCTCTTCGGCCCCTCGCCCGCCAGCCGCGCCGCGCCGCGTGCCGCGAAATCGCAGGCAAGCTGCACCTGCTTCACCAAGGGGAACATGTCGGGGAACAGCCGGTCCTGCAACAGGATCTCGGGCTTGATCCCGCGCGCCTCGCAATGGGCCTCGGCCTTGCGCAGGATGGCGGCCAGCGCGCCCAGGAAACGGTCATAGACGGCAACGGAACGGCGGTGCATCGCGCTCTCCCCTCTTGGCCCCCACGGGCCTTTCGGCCCAAGCCTTCGCGCCGGCCCGGGGGAAGGTCAATCCCCCGACCGATGACCTTTCCGTGCCCCGGCCCGCCGCCCTGTCCTGTCGGGCGTCAGCCAATCCTCGCCCCCCCGCGCGCAGCACAGCCCCTGCCACCCCAGGACCCAGCCCCTCCGCCGACCTGCGGCGGTCCGGGGCTTGCCGCCCGCGCCCGCCCGCCCCTAGTGTCGGGTGCGACAG
>Ga0209369_1000649_pt1 | contig 31788 bp, 32 predicted proteins | sample EBPBio142010_DNA_FD_185865 | JGI IMG/M metagenome (GOLD analysis project Ga0209369, IMG submission 185865) | Wastewater treatment Type I Accumulibacter community from EBPR Bioreactor in Madison, WI, USA - Reactor 1_10/4/2010_ DNA (SPAdes)... | ecosystem: Engineered > Bioreactor > EBPR >... | reverse complement strand
GCCTGCGCGGCCCGTCCTTCGCGGTGTCTTCGGCCTGCGCCGCGTCCAACCACGCCATCGGTCTTGCCTTCCGCATGATTCGCGACGGCGCGGTGCCCGCGATGCTGGCGGGCGGGGCCGAGGCCATGCTGTGTTTTGGCGGCGTGAAGGCCTGGGAGGGGCTGCGCGTCCTGTCGCCCGACGGCTGCCGCCCCTTCGATGCCCGCCGCAACGGCATGGTGATGGGCGAGGGCGCGGCGGTCTTTGTGCTGGAAGAGGCGGAACACGCCGCCGCGCGCGGTGCCGTGGCCCTGGCCGAGATCGCGGGTTTCGGCATGACGGCCGATGCGGGCGATATCGTCGTGCCGAATGGCGAAGGCGCGGCGGCGGCGATGCGGCAGGCACTGGCAGAAGCACGGCTGTCGCCCGCTGACATTGGCTATATCAACGCCCATGGCACCGGAACCGGCGTGAACGATCGAGTCGAAGTCGCTGCGATCAAACAGGTTTTCGGCCCTGCCGCGCAGCGCGTTCTGGTCAGTTCGACCAAGGCGGCGCATGGCCATGCCATCGGGGCGACCGGCGCGATCGAGCTGCTGGCCTGCCTTATGGCGCTGCGCGAGGGCCTTGTCGCGCCGACGCTGGGCCTGACCGCGCCCGATGCGGAATGCGATCTGGACCATGTCCCGAACGAAACGCGCCGCGCCCCTGTGGGCGCGGCGCTGTCGAATGCTTTTGCCTTTGGCGGGCTGAACGCCGTTCTGGCGCTGCGCGCCGTTTAGGCGATCAGGGGGCCGGCGTAGGCGCGGGTGCGGCTGCCTTGGCGGCGGCATCGGCGGCCTTGTTGTCAGCGGCGACCGCGTCCATCCCGGCGGTGAAGCCCTTCAGCGAGACGTCGAGCAGCACTTTCTGATCCGGCGCGACGAAAGGCACGATGGACATCGTGGCCTTGGCGCCCTTCTTGAACATCGCCACTTCCTCGGCGGTGAAGCCAAGGCGCGCGACGCAGCCGATCCGGGTGCAGAAGGTGAAGGGATAGGCGCGGTCCTTGCTGCCGTCGATCGACAGGCGCAGGCCCTCGGTCAGCAGGGTCTCGAGGGGCGCGATCAGGTTCGCCCCGGCGGCGGCCGGGCCGGTCTGGCCCTCGGGCAGGGTGAAGACCGAGAATTCGGCGACCGCATTGCCGCTGCTGTCTTTCAGAAGCTGGTACAGCTGGCAGGGATCGGCACCCGATTCCGTCTTGATGCAGCGCTGTTCCCAGGCGTCGAACTTGGCCTTGATATAGGTGTCGCCGACCTTGGCCCCGGCGCTGCCGACCTCGATCCCCATGCTCAGCCCCTCGGGCGAAGCGCCATCGGCCTGGACGGCGGCACCCTCGGCGGGCGTCGGCGTGGCATCCTGTGCGGCGGCGGCCATCGGCGTGGCAAGCGCGGCAAGCAGGGCAAGAAGCGGAAGCGGTCTGGTCTTCATCGCGCGAAGGTCCTTTTGGCCTGTACGGTCCGGGTCGTTGCTGCCCGGAATCGCGGTGGTGTTAGCATGGGGTCGCATGGGTGTCAGGTCGGAAAAGCGTGATCGGCGGAGAGGGGCCGTGACCGGATCGCGCTGGACTGAATGTAAAAAAGGGCCGGAAAACCGGCCCTTTCATCGCGCGCTGGCGCGCTTTTTCTTATGCTCCCTGTCGGACTGGCCGACTTCATGACAGGACGCTATTGCGCTTTTCATGGCAGGTCAACGGGATTTTTCAAGACCGTTCCTGACCGAAAGATCAAAAAAAACTGCACCTTTTCAAGGGTGCGGTCGGATCGACTGAGAGGAAGGAAAGATCGGCGCCCGGCAGCCGCGCCGACGGGAACAAGGCTGGCAGGACGTGGTTAAGCATGTATGTTCAAGGCCGGTGCGCCGTCGCGACGGGCGGCATAGGTGACGCTGAACCGGGGGATGGGTGAATTGGGCGATCAGGCTGCGGTGGACAGGATCTTCGTGGGCGGCGGTGGCGAGGGCTATGCGGCGGCGCAGGACCTGCTTCTGAAATTCGGCAACCGCCACGGGCTGATCGCCGGGGCGACCGGCACGGGCAAGACGGTGACGCTTCAGGTTCTGGCCGAGGGATTCGCCGCCGCCGGAGTGCCGGTCTTTCTGTCGGATGTGAAGGGCGACCTGACCGGGCTTTGCCAGGCGGGCGACCCGGCGGGCAAGCTGCACGAGGCCTTCACCAAGCGCGCCGCCACCATCGGCCTTGACCTGCACTACCGCGCCTTTCCGGTGACCTTCTGGGATCTCTTCGGCGAAAAGGGCCATCCGATCCGCACGACGGTGGCCGAGATGGGCCCCCTGCTTCTGTCGCGCCTGCTGGAATTGTCCGAGCCGCAGGAAGGGGTGCTGAACGTCGCCTTCCGTCTGTCGGATGAAGAGAACCTGCCGCTGCTCGACATGAAGGACCTGCAGGCGCTTCTGACCTTCGTGGCCGAGAATGCCGAAGAGCTTTCGGCCCGCTATGGTCTTGTCGGCAAGGAGTCGGTCGGCGCGATCCAGCGCCGCCTTCTGGTGCTGGAAAACGAGGGCGGGGTCCGGCTCTTCGGCGAACCGGCGCTGGATCTGGCCGATCTGATGCTGACCGATGCCAATGGTGACGGCCGGATCAACATTCTGGCGGGCGACCGGCTGATGAACTCGCCCCGGCTTTACGCGACCTTCCTGCTCTGGCTCTTGTCGGAACTGTTCGAAACCCTTCCGGAGGTCGGCGATCCCGAGAAGCCCAAGCTGGTCTTCTTCTTCGACGAGGCCCATCTTCTGTTCGACGATGCGCCCAAGGCGCTGGTCGCCAAGGTGGAACAGGTCGCGCGGCTGATCCGGTCAAAGGGGGTGGGCGTCTATTTCATCACCCAGAACCCCGCCGATGTGCCCGAGGCCATCCTGGGCCAGTTGGGCAACCGGGTGCAGCACGCGCTGCGCGCCTTTACCGCCAAGGACCAGAAGGATCTGCGCCTTGCGGCCGAGACCTACCGGCCCAATCCCCGCTTCAAGATCGAGGATGCGATCCGCGATGTCGGCACGGGCGAGGCGGTGACCTCGTTCCTGGAGCTTAAGGGCATCCCGGGCATGGCCGAGCGCACGCTGGTGCGCCCGCCTTCCAGCCGTCTTGGCCCGGCCGATCCGCAGGCGCGGGCGGCGGCTATGGCGGGCTCGCCGCTTGCCGGCAAGTATGACACCGTGATCGACCGGGAAAGCGCCTGGGAAAAGCTGCGGGCGCGTGCCGAAACGGCGGCCCGCAAGGCCCAGGAAGAAGACGCGGCAAGCGGCGGCACCGCCCCGGCCGATGACGGGTTCAGCCATGCGCGGCGCTATGACGGCGGGCGGGCAAAGCCGGTGGCGCAGAAATCGACCACGACGGCGCGGCGGTCGGATTCGGTGACCGAGGCCTTCGCCAAGAGCTTTGCCCGCCAGCTGGGCACAAAATCGGGGCAGGCGATCGTACGCGGGGTGTTGGGCACGCTGTTCGGCAAACGATAGGCGCGACTTCTTCGATCTTTGCCCGCACTTGGGCACGCGCAGGCCATTTCGCCGCCGCATTCGGGACAGACTGTGCAGCTCTGTCCCGCTGCCGCGAGCCCTGCCATGACCCTGACCGCCGACGAACAAGTCCTCTTGGAACTGATCAACCGCGCGCGCCTTGATCCGCTGGCCGAAGCCGCGCGCTATGGCATCGACCTGAATGCCGGGCTGGCGGCGGGCACGCTTGCGGGCGGCTCGCGTCAGGTGCTGGCCCCCAATCTTCTGCTCGAGGAAGCAGCGCTCCAGCATTCGGTCTGGATGCTGAATGCGGATGTCTTCAGCCATACCGGATCGGGCGGCTCGCAACCCTGGGACCGCGCGACCTCGGCCGGATATGCCTGGCGCACCATCGGCGAGAACATCTCGTGGCGCGGCACGACAGCGGCGGCGCAGGATGCGATCGGCATGGTCCTGTCGCATCACGAAGGCCTTTTCCGCAGTGCGGGCCACCGGGTCAACCTGCTGAACGATTCCTTCCGCGAGATCGGCCTCAGCCGCGAACAGGGCCTGTTCCAGCAGGGCACCACCAACTGGAATGCCTCGATGCTGACCGAACTTTTCGGCACCTCGGGAACGCAGCGCTTCCTGACCGGGGTGGTCTATAGCGATCTGAATGCCGACAAGTTCTACAGCCTGGGCGAAGGCAAGGGCGGCGCGCTGTTCACCATTGGCAACGAGACGATGACGACCTCGGCGGCGGGTGGCTATTCCATCGGCACTTCCGCGACGGGGGCAATCGGCGTCAGCGGCCGGACCGCCGAAGGGATCACCTTCACCGCCACGGTCGATATGAGCCTCGGCAATGTGAAACTGGACATTCTCGACGGAAATATCTTCTACTCCTCCGGCTCCTTGTCGCTTGGCGCGGGCATTCATCGCGGCCAGCTTTTAGGCACCAATGCCCTGTCGCTGACTGGGAACGGGGCCGACAACATTTTGGCAGGCAATGGTGCCGGGAACCGGATCGTCGGGCTGGCGGGCAATGACCGGATCTGGGGTCTTGGTGGCAACGACCTGATCGGCGGTGATGCGGGGAACGACCAGATCTATGGTGGCGTCGGCAATGACACCCTGTTCGGCAATCAGGGTGATGATCTAATCGATGGAAGTTGGGGCAATGACCGCCTCGTTGGAGTCGGCGGCAATGACACGCTCAGCGGCGGAGCAGGGGCGGACAGGTTCGAGTTCTATGCTTGGACAGGCAGCGACCTGGTCACCGATTTCAGGCTGTCGGACGGTGATCGTCTGGCGCTGGACGACGGATTGTGGGGCAACGCCGCCTTGACCAAGTCGGAAGTGATTGAGAGTCATGCCACCGTTACCGCGAATGGCGTCCTGCTCGATTTCGGCGCAAGCGGCACCGTCCTTCTGGCCGGCGTGACAACACTGAACGGCCTGTCCAACGCCATAGACATTTTCTGATCCGGTTCAGAGCGGGCGGATCTTCAGCTTGGTGATGCGGTTCTCGCGCCGTGTCACCACTTCGAAGCGGAAGCCGTGGAAGCTGAAGACCTGGCCCTCGGCCGGGATGATCATCGCTTCGTGGATCACCAGACCGGCAATGGTGTTCGCCTCGTCATCCGGCAACTGCCAGTCGGTCGCGCGGTTAAGGTCGCGGATCGTCATCGCGCCATCGACCAGATAGGCGCCATCCTCGGCCTGGGTCAGGCTGCCCTCGCGCGACACCACGTCATGTTCGTCGGTGATCTCGCCCACGATCTCTTCAAGAATGTCTTCCAGCGTGATCAGGCCCTGCAAGCCGCCATATTCATCGACGACCAGCGCGAAATGGGTGCGCCGCTTCAGGAATTCGCGCATCTGTTCGTCAAGACTGGTGGTTTCGGGGATGAAATAGGGCTTCATCGCCACCTTGGCGATGTCCAGCGCGTCCAGCCCCTCGGGCGCATCGCCGCGCACCAGCCGGTCGACCTCGCGCAAAAGATCCTTGGCATGGACGACACCAAGGATGTTGTCATCCGAGCCGCGATAGACCGGCAGGCGCGTATGGGGTGAGCCGAGCACCTGCGTCAGCAGCGCGCCGGGCGGCTGGTCGGCATCGAGCATTTCGATCTGGCGGCGGTGGCGCATGATCTCGTCCACCGTCCGCTCGCCCAGATCCAGCGCGCCCAAAAGACGGTCGCGGTCTTCCTTTTCCACCGCACCTTCGGAATGGCCAAGCGCGATGGCGCCGACGATTTCGTCCCGCAGGGCCAGCGGCTTGTCATCGGGATTGGTCTTCACGCCGCAAAGCCGCAGCAGGAAGCGCACCAGAACCTGCACCACCGCCACGATCGGGGCCAGAAGGAAGGTCAGCACCCGGATGATCGGCGACACGCGCGAGGCGACGGCTTCGGGATAGGTGATCGCCAGCGTCTTGGGCATGACCTCGCCAAAGATCAGGACCAGCGCCGTCATCACAAGGGTCGCCATCGCCACGCCGCTATCGCCGAAGACCCGGGTCAGAAGCGCGGTCGCCAGCGATGCAGACAGGATGTTGACGACATTATTGCCCAGAAGCAGCGCGCCGATCAGGCGTTCGCGATCCTCGGTCAGCTTCATCGCCGCCCCGGCGCCAGTGGACCCCTTGTCGGCCTGCGTCTTGAGCTTGGCGCGCGACGCCGCCGTCAGCGCGGTTTCCGAGCCCGAGAAGAAGGCCGAGGCCAGGATCAGGGCAAGAATGGCGGCGACGGTGATCCAGAAGGCGGTGTCCATGGCGTGTCTAAACGGGCTTTCTTTCGGGAAAAGGGCAGGGGATGCAGGTCGTTATGGCCGGGTTTTCGGCTTTTGCGCAAGCGGATGGTGGGTCAGCACCAGATCGCGCAGATGGTCGTCCAGCACATGCGTGTAGATCTCGGTCGTCGCGACATCGGCATGGCCGAGCAGCGTCTGGATCACCCGCAGATCGGCCCCGCCCTGCAACAGATGCGTCGCGAAGGCGTGGCGCAGCACATGCGGCGTGACCCGGGCCGGGTCGATCCCGGCGTCCAGCGCGAAGGATTTCAGCAGCAGGAAGAACGCCTGACGGCTGAGATGCCCCGCCTTGCCTGGGCCGGGAAACAGGTGTTTCGGCACCGGCCTGCCCGCCTTGCGATGCAGCTCGGCCAGGGCATCCAGTTCCGCCAGCCAGGCCTGCGCCGCCGCGCGGGCCGGGGATGACAGCGGCACCAGCCGTTCCTTGTCGCCCTTGCCGCGCACCAGGATCATGCGCGGATCGCCCCGCAGCGCCGCTTGCGGCAGGCTGACCAGTTCCGTGACCCGCAGGCCGGTGGCATAAAGCAGCTCCATCAGCGCCGTGTTGCGCAGCCGTTCGGCAGGCGTCTTGCCATGGGTGCGGGCGGCCTCGATCAGCGCGGCACAGTCTTCTTGCGACAGGGTCTTGGGCAGACGCTGCGCACGGCCGGGGCCCGAGATGCGCAGGGCCGGATTGTCGCTGCGCCAGCCCTCGTCAAAGGCAAAGCGGTAGAGGCCGCGGATCGCCGAAAGGCGCCGCGCCCGCGTCGCCTTGGACAGGCCCTGCGCGTCGCAGAAAATCAGGTATGCTTCGATCCCGGCGCGGTCGATGCTGGCCAGCGCATGACCATGGCGTTGCGCCCAGCCGATGAAATCCAGCGCGTCGCGGCCATAGGACAGGCGGGTATTGGTCGCGGCCCCGGCTTCGGCGGCCAGCGCATCCAGCCAGGCAGAGACCCATGCTTCGGCAGTGGCGGGCGCAGCCATCAGCCGCGCCGTTCCAGGATCATCAGTTGCAGCGCGGTGCGCCGGGCGACGCCTTCCAGCCGCACCATACGCAGAAGCGACAGGCCCTGCGTCACGCCCTGAAGATTGCCCTCGACCCCGCGCGCCACTTCCTCGATCGCCAAGAGCAGGGCCTCGCCAAAGCGGTTGCCCTGGATCAGCGCCCGGCTCTCTTCCGAGGGGGCAGGAGCAAGGAAAGCCGGGGCGATGGCGCGGGCCATGCTGTCCGGCGCGGTCAGCCCGTCGATCTTGCCGCTGGCAAGACCGGCGAGGAAAGCCTCGGTCGCGTCGGCAGGCTTGTGGGCGGCGGCGATGGTTTCGTAATCGGGCGACAGAAGGCCCACGCGAAAGGCGATGGCGGCGGCGTCTCCTGTCAGCGGCGTTTCGGCAAGTTGCTTGCCGAACAGCATCGCGAAGGGCACTTCCAGCTCGACCTCCTGCATCCGCGCCCAGACCGGAGGCAGGGTCTGCGCGATCCGGTCGGTATCGCCGCTGCGCAGGGCGGTATCGAACTCCTGAAAGGCATCCACCCGGTCCCAGACCCCGCCCGAGGCGGCGGCATCGCGCTGGGTGTAAAGGCCGAGCAGGACATTGGGCGCGATGGTCCCGGCCCGTGTCAGCCGTTCCGCCGCCTCGATCTGCGCCTTCCAGCCCGCCGTGTCGGAAATCTCGGCATAGGCAAAGGCCACCGGCAGGCTGGCCGTGGGCAGGGTCTCGCCGATGGCCTCGTAGATTTTCCAGTCCAGCGGCGTCACCGGATTGGGCGGCGGCAGCGCCGACTGGCCCTCGGCCAGATCGGGGTCAAGGAATCGCGCCAGCAGATCGGCCTGCGCGCCGCTGACCTGCCCCAGCGCGGCGGCGGTTTGCAGGGTCAGCGCTGCCGCGTCCCAGTCACCGGCCCGGGCCAGGCAGAAGACGCGGGCCTGGAAAGTGGGCGCGAGGCCAGGTGCAGCCTGCATCGTCTCGCAGGCGCGGTCCTCGGCGCCGGTCAGCAGCGCGATGTCGAAGGCACGGCGGAACAGGTCGGGCGTTTCGGCCCCGGCGATGTCGATCAAGGCCGCCGCCTGTTCCAGCGCCCCCAGGGCCAGCAGCTTGTCGATGCGCAGTTGCAGAAGCCGCCCGGTCGTGCCCGCATCGGCTGGGGGCGTGGCCTCGGCCAGCAGCATGGTCAGGAACAGCTGGCGCAGCGCGGGCAGGCTGTCCATCCGGTCGGCGGTCACGGCGCGGCCGATCTCTTCCGTCCGTCCCGCGCCCCAGAGATTGCGCGGCAGGCCGGAAACGGCGGGCGCGATCAGCCCGACCGCATCGGGCGAGGCGGCATCAAGCGGCGTGGTCGCCACGGCGGCGGGCAGGGCGCCGCCCTTGCTGACCGGCGGCTCGTTCGGCACCGCGACCGGAACGGCGGCGGGTGTCGTGGGCGGCGCGGTCACTGATTGCGACAGCCAGTCGATCGCCGACAGGGGATCGCCGCCCGCCGCCAGCACGGGCGCAGCAGAGACCAGCAGCACCAGTGCGGGCGGGGCAAGCCTAATCGGCATTCAGCACCACGGGTTTCTTCACCTCGGTCTGGGCCGGGGTCAGATCGCCCAGATAGGCAAAGGCCGTCAGCCCGACGAATCCGATAATCGCCAGCACGATCAAAGCCTTGAAAATACGTCCCATCCGTTCTTTTCCCGTCCTGCCCGTGCCTTGCCTGCACTGTTATCGCCTCGCGGCCCTGCACCGATGGCGCAGTCCCCGTTCAGGGGTCCTGGCCTTTCCCCGGGCCGGGTTCCCCTGCTTCGCGTGAGAATATATATGGCTTTCCGGCGAAGATCACGCCATTGAGGGGAGAAAAGCGCCGGTTCGGCACGCAGCGCCCGGGGCTTCACGACAAGGTGAAGGGTGATGCTTCGGCTGCAAAAGACCGTTGTGCTGGTGGGGATGATGGGCGCTGGAAAAAGCGCCGTCGGAGCGGCGCTCGCGCGGCTTCTCAAGGTGCAATGCCTTGATTCGGATGAAGAGATCGTCCGGGCCGCCAATGCCACGATCCCCGAGATTTTCGAGCGCGACGGAGAACCCTTCTTTCGCGACCGCGAGTCCGAGGTGATCGGGCGCTTGCTGCGCGGCACGCCCTGCGTGTTGTCGACCGGCGGCGGCGCCTTCATGTCGGAACGAAACCGCGACCAGATTCGCACGGCGGGTGTGTCGGTCTGGTTGCGGGTCGATCTGGACCTTCTCTGGCAGCGGGTGCGCCACAAGAATACAAGGCCGCTTCTGCGCACCGCCAACCCGCGCGAGACGCTGCGCAATCTCTATGAGATACGGGTGCCGGTCTATGCCCTGGCCGATCTTGCGGTGGATGCCGCGCCCGAATACTCGGTCGAGCAGATGGCTGCCCGGGTGATCGAGGCGCTGAAGACCCGGCCGGATGTGCTTAAAGCGGAGTAGGACATGCTGAACACGGTGCCGGTGAACCTGGGCGAGCGCAGCTATGAGGTGCGCATCGGCACCGGGCTGGTCGCGCGCGCGGGGGCCGAGATCGCGCCCTTCCTGCGGCGCAAGCGCGTGACGGTGGTGACGGATGAAACCGTCGCGGCGGCGCACCTGGCGGCGCTCGAAGCGGCTTTGGCGGCGGAAGGCATCGCGGTGCAGTCGCTGGCCCTGCCGCCGGGCGAGGGAACCAAGGGCTGGGCCCAGTTCGCGCGCTGCGTCGAATGGCTGCTGGAGGCCAAGGTCGAGCGCAAGGATGTGGTCGTGGCCTTTGGTGGCGGCGTGATCGGCGATCTGGTCGGGTTCGCGGCGGCGGTGCTGCGCCGCGGGGTGCGTTTCGTGCAGATCCCGACCACGCTTCTGGCCCAGGTCGATTCCAGCGTGGGCGGCAAGACCGGGATCAACACCGCGCAGGGCAAGAACCTGGTCGGCAGCTTCCACCAGCCTTCGCTGGTGCTGGCCGATATCGGCGTGCTGGAAACCCTGGCCCCGCGCGATTTTCTGGCCGGATATGGCGAGGTGGTGAAATACGGGTTGCTGGGCGATGCCGCTTTCTTCGACTGGCTGGAAACCGCCGGGCCGAGCCTTGCCGGCGACCGCGCGGCGCGGCTGCGGGCGGTGACGCGCTCGGTCGAGATGAAGGCGGGAATCGTCGAACGCGACGAGACCGAAGAGGGCGAGCGCGCGCTTTTGAACCTGGGCCATACCTTCTGCCATGCGCTTGAAAAGGCGACAGGATATGGCGACCGGCTGTTGCATGGCGAAGGCGTGGCCATCGGCTGCGCGCTGGCGTTCGAACTGTCGCAGCGGCTGGGTCTGTGTTCGCAGGAGGCGCCAAGCCGCGTCCGTGCCCATCTGCGCGCCATGGGGATGAAGGTCGATCTGGCCGATATTCCGGGCGACCTGCCGGGGCCCGCGGCGCTGATGGCGCTGATGGCGCAGGACAAGAAGGTGGTGGACGGCAAGCTGCGCTTCATCCTGGCGCGGGGCATCGGCCAGGCCTTCGTGGCCGAAGACGTGCCGGGCGATGTGGTGACCGGCCTTCTGGCCGAAGCGCTGGCGCGGCGCTGAACAAAAGCTGCGGGGGCGCGAAGAAGGCCCCGCATTTCAACGCCTTGGCGTCGCATCTGCATCTTGTGTGGAAGTTGGCTGGGGCGCCAGGATTCGAACCTGGGAATGGCGGTACCAAAAACCGCTGCCTTACCACTTGGCGACGCCCCAACCGTGCGGCGGTGTTTAGCGGGTGGTTCCGGGGGCTGCAAGAGGGGTTTTGAGGCAAATGGCGTGGGATGTGATCGTTCTTGGGGCCGGAGCGGCCGGGATGATGGCTGCGATCGAGGCGGGACGGCGCGGAAGACGGGTTCTGGTGGTGGATCACGCGGCGAAACCGGGCGAGAAGATTCGAATCTCGGGCGGCGGGCGGTGCAATTTCACCAATCGCGAAATCGCGGTGGACCGATTCCTTGGGCAAAATCCGCGTTTTGCGCTGTCGGCGCTGAAGCGGTTCACCCAATGGGATTTCATCGCTCGGATGGATGCGGCGGGAATCGCCTGGCATGAAAAGACGCTGGGGCAGCTGTTCTGCGACGGGTCTGCCCAGCAGGTGGTGGACTGGCTGTGCCGCGAGATGGCCGGGGCAGGTGTGACGCTGTGGACGGGCTGCGCTGTGGGCGCGGTCAGCCGCAAGGGCGTTGATTTCGCTGTGGAAACCGCGCGCGGGGTGCAGGAGGCATCGGCGGTTGTGGTGGCGACCGGCGGCAAGTCGATTCCGAAGATGGGGGCGTCGGGGCATGGCTATCAGATCGCGCGGGATTTCGGGCTGGCGGTGACCGAGACGCGGCCTGCGCTGGTGCCGCTGACCTTCGCCGAGCAGGAGCTGGACTGGCTGCGGCCGCTGGCGGGCGTCGCCTTGCCGGGACGGGTGAGCTGCGGGCGCAAAGGCTTTGACGAGGCTTTGCTTTTCACCCATCGCGGCCTGTCGGGCCCGGCGATCCTGCAGATATCGAGCTATTGGCGCGAGGGCGACGAAATCTCGGTCAATCTGCTGCCCGGCGTCGACGCGGCGGGGGCCTTGCGCGCGGCCAAGGCCCGGTCAGGCAAGGCGCAGCTTGCAACCGCGCTGGCGGGGCTGCTGCCCGAGCGGCTGGCGCGGCATATGGCTGAAATATCAGGACTTTCCGGCCCGATGGCCGAGATGCGCAGCGATGCGCTGGACCGGGTGGCGGCGGGCTTGCAGGACTGGCGGCTGAAGCCGGTCGGGTCTGAGGGATACCGCACCGCCGAGGTCACGCTGGGCGGCGTGGATACTGACGGGCTGGACGCCAGGAGCCTGGCGGCCAAGGCGGTGCCGGGCCTGTATTTCGTGGGCGAGGTCGTCGATGTGACGGGCTGGCTGGGCGGCTACAATTTCCAATGGGCCTGGTCGTCGGGCTGGGCGGCGGGGCAGGTGGCCTGAACGCCGCAAACCCTTGGGAACGCTCCGTTAATGCGGCCCGTGGCGCGTGTGGTGTCTGGCTGGCGAAGGTCTGGCAAGGGTCTGGCAAAGGTCGGGCGCCGCAGCCGGCAAAAGCAAGACGCAAATGCATTAACCAAGGCGCGCGAATCGGCCCGGTTCAGACATGCAGCGGATCGGTCTTGGCCAGCCGGTCGAAGGCCATCAGGCTGGCGACCAGCGCGGGCATCTGGGCCAGGGGCACCATGTTCGGCCCGTCCGACGGCGCGCGGTCGGGGTCTTCATGGGTTTCGATAAAGACGCCCGCCACGCCCAGCGAGACGGCGGCGCGGGCCATGACCGGGGCGAATTCGCGCTGGCCGCCCGAACTGCCGCCCTGTCCGCCCGGCTGCTGCACCGAATGGGTGGCGTCCATGATCACCGGCCAGCCGGTGCGGGCCATGATCGGCAGGGCGCGCATGTCGGCGACTAGGGTGTTGTAGCCGAAGCTGACGCCGCGCTCGGTCAGCAGGATGCGGTCATTGCCGGTCGAGGCGACCTTGTCGGCGACATTCGCCATGTCCCAGGGGGCAAGGAATTGCCCCTTCTTCACATTCACCACGGCGCCGGTCTTGCCGGCGGCCAGCAGAAGGTCGGTCTGGCGGCAGAGGAAGGCCGGGATCTGGATCACGTCCACCACAGTCGCGGCCTCGACCGCCTGGCCGCCATCATGCACATCGGTCAGGACCGGAATTCCCATGGCGCGGATCGCGGCAAGGACCTTGAGCCCCGCCTCCATTCCCAGGCCGCGCCGCCCCGACAGCGAGGTGCGGTTGGCCTTGTCATAGCTGGCCTTGAAGACATAGCCCGCGCCCGCGGCCTTGCAGGCCTCGGCCATCTGCCCGGCAATCATCTGGGCATGATCCAGGCTTTCCAGCTGGCACGGCCCGGCGATCAGCACCAAAGGCAGGTCATTCCCGGCGGTCAGCCCGCCGATTTTCACGCGTTTCATCGCATTCCTTCCGATCTGTCGGCGCGCAGCCTAGGACGAGACCTGCTCGCGCAGGATCGCCACGGTCATCGAGACCATGAGGTAGATGCCGAGAAGGATCAACAGCGTGACCAGCGTATTCTCGAAGACGCGTGGATAGGTGGCGACATCCGGCGCGACGGGCGAGACCGAGGGCGTCAGGTAGCGGACCTGGCGATTGGCCTCGACGCGCGCGTTTTCCATCGCTTGCAGGGCCTGGCCCAGAATGGCCTGCCTTGTGGTCACATCGGCCTGGGCGACGAAAAGATCGCCCTGCACTTCGGCAAGCCCGGCATCGGTGCCGTCGCCTTCGGTCAGCCGCTTGCGCAGGCGGGCGATTTCATCTTCCAGCGTGGCGATACGGCGCTTGACCGGCTCCATCCGGGCCTGGTTCGGGGTCGAGTTCGCCTCCATCTGGGCCAGAGCCAGCTTTTCCTGGGTCAACTGGGTTTCCAGCGCACCGATCTGGGTGGTCAGCAGCCCGACTTCGACATCCGACGACAGGATCTTGTATTTCTCCTGCAACTCGACAACGCGGCGCTGCGCATCGCGCACGGCCTTTTCGGCGTCGTTATAGCTTTCCTGCGCACCCTTCATCTGGTCTTCGCGCAGGCGCTGCGTCAGGTGATCGACCTGTTCCTCGGCATAGGCGACCAACTGTTTGGACCATTCCTCGGACAAGGCCGGGTCGGCGGCCATGACATCCATCTTGATGATCCCTTCGGTGGTATCATAAGAAATCTGGACGTATTTCCGGTAGAGCTTGTAGGCGGCTTCCAGCGAGGCGTCGGGGGGCAGGCGCAGGAGCGGGTCGATCTCGGGGCCCTGGAAATGCGTGCGGAAGCCAAGATCCGCCTCGAGCCGCTGCAAGGCCTCGCGGCTTTGCAGATAGCCCTGCACGGCGATGGAATCCTGCGCCGCTGCCATGGGCGTACCCGACAGCATACTGCCCATCCCGGCAGCGGCCGGGGGTTCCGATTGCTTGATCTGGAATTCGGAATGGGTGGAATAGATCGGCGTCGCGATATTGGCGAAATACCAGCCCGCCAGGATGGTGGGGAAGAAGACGAAGACGAACATCCGCGCGAACAAGAGCGCGAGGCGGCGGCGGCGGCGTTTGGCCAGTTCGGCCTGCATCTTGATGATTTCGGCGGCGTGATTGACCTCGGCCCGCTGATCGGTCGAGGGAAGCTGGATCGGCTTGACCGTCTGCGGCAGGCGGACGCCATCGCCGGGCAGGGGGGTGAGGGCGCGGCCAGGGGGGGGCAGGTCGGCCGGATCGCCCTCGGCCGTGACCAGTTCCAGCATCGAGGCGCGCTGGAACGGGTCGATCCCGGCTTCGCGCAGCAGGCGGACGGCATCGTAATCCGAAGTGGCGGGCAGGTTGCGGCGCTGCGCGATGCGGCGGGCGGCGCGCAACTGGCGCCCGGTCAGCCCCTCGCGGCGGATGGCGTCAAGCGAGGCTTCGACCGGATCGGCGGGGCTGACAGGATCGGCCGGTGTCAGCGGGGCCGCGTTTGCCGTGGCGGTCGGGAAGGTCTGGTTGCCGAAACCGTCGTCATGATTGTCGAACAGCATCTCGGCCGCCGGGCCGGGCGCGGCCGCCGCGCGCGCGGGGCGGGGCGGGGCGGCGGGGGGCGCGGCCGGGGTGGCGGCGGGCTGCGGGCTGGCCGGATCGGGCCGGCGGATATGGAACCGGGCGGCCTTAAGCATAGTCATAGAGGCGTTTCGCTTCTTCGAGAGTGTCGAACATATACATCTGGCCATTGCGCAGCACGGCGGCCTGGCGGCAGAATTTCTCAAGCGTGCCGGGCTGGTGCGAGACGATGACCACGGTGGAGTTTTTCAGCCGCTCGCGCAGGATCGTGCCGGCCTTGCGGTTGAACTCGACATCCGAGGTCGAGGGCATCCCTTCATCGATCAGGTAGATGTCGAACTCGATCGCCAGCATGAGCGAGAAGGTGAAACGAGATTTCATGCCCGAGGAATAGGTCGAGATCGGCATCTCGAAATATTCGCCAAGGCCGCAGAGCCAGCGGCAGAAGCTTTCGACATAATCGGGGTCGAGAGAATAGAGGCGCGCGATGTCGCGGCAGTTCTGCAAGGCGGAATGCTTGCTGGAAACGCCACCCATGAAGCCCAGGGGAAAGGAGACGCGGCAGGTCTTGGTGATGCGGCCTTCGTCGGGTTTTTCGAGGCCCGCCATCATCTGGATGATCGTGGTCTTGCCCGCGCCGTTATGGGCGAGGATGCCGAGGGAACGCCCAAGTTCGACCCGGAAGCTGGCGCGGTCGAGAATGACCTTGCGGCGCTTGCCGGTCCAGAACGACTTGGAGACAGTGTCGAACTCGATCATCTTGCCCCTTGCGCCGACCGGCGGTTGCCCCGCGGTCCGGCTTGCCCCGATTGCGGGTGGTGCGGTTGGTCCGCCCGACCCTGCCAGACCTTGGTTAAGGTCCGGTTCCTGCCTTCCTTGCAGCGATGGCAGGCTTTTGCGGCCTCATTATGTCGAGAAAATGGGAGGGCTGGCAATGGTGCAGCGGCGGCGGTCACGTCGATGCGGCGTTGCGACCGGCGGGCCGCAGCAGAAGAAGGGCGGCGGGACCGGCCAGCAGGCTGAGGGCAAGGCCAAGCCGGGCGGCTTCCTGCATGGCGCCGCCGGGCAGCGCCGCGTCGATGGCGATGGCCGGGACGGTGAAGCCCATGGCCAGGATCGCGGCGATGCGGAGAAGATCGGGCAATGCGATGCCAGGCGGCAGGCGCTGGCCGGTGGCTGCGGCAAGCGCAAGGGCGGCGGCGATCATGCCCAGCGGCTTGCCGAGCCACAGGCTGCCCAGAAGGACCAGCGTCGTGGGCGCGAAGGCCATGAGGTCGACCCCGCCGCGCAAGAGGCCGAACAGGAACAGGATCACCACCAGCGGATAGGCCAGCAGATGGGCGAGGCGGTTCAGGGGGTCGTGCAGGAAGCCCTCGGCCTCGGCGAAAAGGCCGAAGCTGCGGTCGGCATGGGGAATGGCCGGGATCACGGGCAGAAGGCCAAGCGCCCCGGGCAGGCCCGAAGCCGCCGTGCCGAACCAAGACAGCGCCCCCGCGAGAGCATAGGGCCAAAGCGCAAGGGCGGCGCGGCGGTCGCGCTCGGACGCCCCGGGGCCAAGGCGGCGGGCGCGGAAGCGCCAGGCGGCCAGGCTGGCGGCAAGCGGCAGGGCCAGCCAGAGCAGCCGGATCGACAGATGCGGGTTCGACAGGCCCAGGGTCAGAAGCGCAATAATGTCGGTAGCGATGGCGAGAAGGAGAAGAAGGTGCAGGGCCGGGTGGCCGGGGCCGAACAGCCGGTGCCCGATCAGATAGGCCAGCACCGTGTCGCTGCCCAGAGGCACGGTCCAGCCGCCGCCGGGCACGGATTCCGCCGCTGTCTCGATCAGCGCCTGAAGGATCAGCCAGACCAGCGCCGCCCCCGCCATGCCGCCCAGCACCATCGCGGCGGGCAGGGCGGCGGCGCGGCCCGACAGCGCGCCACGATAAAGGATCAGCGCCTCCCACAATTCCTTGCCGATGAAGAAGAAGAAGGCCGCCATCAGGATGTCGGTCACGATCATCATCGGCGTCAGGCTGACCGGCATGTGCCACATCCAGCCCGGCAGGGGCAGGTCGGACAGCCGCCATTCGATGAAATCGTAATAGCTTTCCGGCGCGAGATTGACCCAAAGCGTCGCAAGAAGCGCGCCAGCCAGCAGGGCCTGGCCGAAATGGCGGACATGGGGAGAAATGCGATACAAGGCGGCACCTGTCTTTCGCCCCGGTCTATCGCATCGCGGCGGCGGGGTGCAAGAATGGCGACCGCTAGGAATGGGGGAAGGTGATGCAGGCTCCGCAGCATCTGGAGGGTCTGGCGGCAGAAATCCGCGCCTGTCGCCTCTGCGCGCCGCGCTTTGCCGCGACGGAAACCCATCATGAGCCGCGCCCGGTGGTCTGGTTCGCCCCGCAGGCGCGGCTCTTGATCGCGGGGCAGGCCCCCGGGGCGCGGGTTCATGCCTCGGGCAAGCCCTTCACCGATCCATCCGGCGACCGTCTGCGCGACTGGACCGGGCTGTCCGAGGCCGAGTTCTATGACCTGAACCGGGTGGCCGTCGTGCCGATGGCCTTCTGCTTTCCCGGCTATGACGCCAAAGGGTCCGACCTGCCGCCGCCGCCCCTTTGCGCCGCGACCTGGCGGGCGCGGGTGATGGCGGGCCTGCCGCGCCTGCGGCTGGTTCTGGCGGTGGGCGGGGCGGCGGTGCGCTGGCATCTGGGGCCGGGGCCGGTTGCCGCCCATGTCGGCAATTGGCGGGCGCATGCGGCGCGCGGCACCTTCCCCTTGCCGCATCCGTCCTGGCGGAATACGGGATGGCTGAAACGCAATCCCTGGTTCGAGGCCGAGCTTGTGCCCGAATTGCAAGCCGCCGTGCGCGCGGCGCTGGAGGATGAATGACCGTCGTCACGCTTCTGGATGCCGCCCATGCGGCCCTGTCGGCCGATCCCGAGAACGAGACCCTGCGCCTGCGCTTCTTCGAGCGGCTGGCCGATGGCGAGATGTTCCTTCTGCTGACGCGCGAGGCCGAGGGCGAGACAATCGACCCCCGCATCTTTCCGCTGGAAAGCGGCCCGGTCGTGCTGGTCTTTGACCGTGAGGAGCGTCTGGCAGAGTTTGCGGGCGGCATCGCGCCCTATGCGGCGCTGCCGGGCCGGGTGATCGCGGCGCAGCTGGCGGGGCAGGGGATCGGGCTGGGGGTGAACCTGGGCGTCGCGCCTTCGGAAATGCTTTTGCCGCCCGAGGCGCTGGACTGGCTGGCCGGGACGCTGGAAGGAGGGCCGGAAGAAGCCGAAGGCGTGCCGGAGGAGGTGCTGCCGCCCACGGCCCCGGAAGGGCTGATCACCGGGCTGGATGCGAAACTGGCCAAGGCGGGCGGGCTGGCGCAGGCGGCGCTTCTGGCGGGGGTGCGCTATCAGGGCGGGCGGCGCGGGCATCTTCTGGCCTTTGTGGGCGCGGCGCCGGGCGCTGATGCCGCGCTGGCCCAGGCGGCGCGCGAGGCGCTGGTCTTTTCCGGCATCGAGGCGGGCGAACTGGATGTCGTCTTCCTGACCGCGGAAAGCCCGCTTGTGCCGGTGCTGACCCGGGTGGGCCTGCGCTTCGACCTGCCCGAGCCGGAACGGGCGGTCGCGCTGCCTTTGCCGCCGGGAATGGATGCCGCAAAGCCGCCAAAGCTGCGCTAGATTGGGGTAAATTGATACCTCATGTATCAAGATATTGATTTTGATAGATATTATCTTCCGCGCCGCGCTTGACCCCGTGCAGGGCTTCGGCGATAAGCCCGCATCCGAGATTCCGGGGGCCAGCCCCTCGCATTTTCCGTAGGAACCACGATGAAAACCTTCACCGCTACTCCGGCGGACATCGAGAAGAAGTGGATCCTGATCGACGCCGAGGGCGTCGTTCTGGGCCGCCTTGCCACGATCGTCGCCAATATTCTGCGCGGCAAGAACAAGCCGACCTTCACCCCCCACATGGACATGGGTGACAATGTCATCGTCATCAACGCCGACAAGGTGCAGATGACCGGCAAGAAGCGCGACGACAAGGTCTATTACTGGCACACCGGCCATCCGGGCGGGATCAAGAGCCGCACCGCGCGGCAGATCCTGGAAGGCGCCCATCCCGAGCGCGTGGTGGAAAAGGCCGTCGAGCGGATGATCACCCGCAACCGTCTGGGCCGTCAGCAGATGTCGAACCTGCGCGTCTATGCCGGCGCCGCCCATCCCCATGAAGCTCAGCAGCCCACCGTCCTGGACGTGAAGCCGCTGAACCCGAAGAACACCCGGAGCGCGTGAAGCCATGGCTGATATCAAGTCTCTCGACGATCTGAAATCGGCGGTGGGCGCGGCTGCGGCCCCGGCCGAAGCTGCCGCCCCCCGTGCCCCGGTCCGCGACAAGCTGGGCCGCGCCTATGCCACCGGCAAGCGCAAGGATGCGGTCGCCCGCGTCTGGGTCAAGCCGGGTTCGGGCAAGTTCCTGATCCGGAACAACAAGGGCAAGTTCATCGACTATTCGGAATACTTCGCCCGTCCGGTGCTGCAGATGATCCTGCGCCAGCCGTTCCAGATCGCCAATGTCGAAGGCCAGTTCGACGTGATCGCCACGGTTGCCGGCGGCGGTCTGTCGGGTCAGGCCGGTGCGGTGAAGCACGGCATCTCGAAGGCGCTGCAACTCTATGAACCCGCGCTGCGCGGGGCGCTCAAGGCGGCAGGCTTCCTGACCCGCGACAGCCGCGTGGTCGAGCGGAAGAAGTACGGCAAGCCGAAGGCCCGCCGGTCCTTCCAGTTCTCGAAGCGCTGAGTTTCGGACAAAATTGCGAAAGGCCCGCCGTTCCGGCGGGCCTTTTTCTTTGCCTGCGGGCCATCTAGGCATGAAAAAAGGGCCCGGTTTCCCGGACCCGAAGTCTGCTCAGGGGAGCATGGGGGAGGGCGCGATCACTCGCGCCAGAAGGGTTTCGCGGTCTCATCCGCGCGGGATTGTACCGAAAGGCCGACATCGCGCAGCATGTGGCTGTCCAGACGCGCCAGGGCGCGGCGCGAGAGGCGGCGCTCTTCCCAGGCGGCCAAGGTCATTGCGACGGCCACAAGGGCGCGCGACACGGGCGGCAGGCTGGTCATCGGGGCGGACAGGGCGGGCATGGCGGCGGTGCTGCGGGGCATCTTGCCCCTCCTTCTGTTTGTGTTGATACAATCTTCGCTATCTGGTACAGATCCTATAACAAATCCCCGGATTGAGTCGCCAGAGCTACATTGTGACGGATACAAGTTGGAAACCTGACCTCGACGCCTATCCGGGACCCAAATATCAGGGCCTGTCCCGCGCGTTGCGCGACGCGATCCGTCAGGGCGACTTGCCGCAGGGCACGCAATTGCCGACGGTGCGCGATCTGGCCTGGCGGCTGAACCTGACGCCGGGAACCGTGGCGCGGGCCTATCAACTTGCGACACAGGAAGGACTTTTGGCCGCGACGGTCGGGCGCGGCACTTTTGTCGCGGCGCAGCGGCCGCGGCTTGGCCCGACCCAGCCGCTTTACACCGAACGGGTCAGCGGCGGCGCGACCGGCATTGTCGACCTGCGCCCGCCGCAAGTGCCCGAGGTGGGCCAGGCCGAGGCCTTCCGGACTGTATTGATGCAAATGGCGGATTGTACCGATACAGGTTGGCTGGATTATACCACCCAGCGCGGCGAGGCAGCGCTGCGGGCGGAAATCATCCGCTGGATGGGGGACCGGCTTCTGGGTCCCTGCGGGCCGGAAGATGTGGCGCTGACCCATGGCGGGCAGAATGCGGTCACGCTGATCCTGGATTGCGTCTTGCGCGGCGACCGTCCGGTGGTGCTGATCGAGGAGCTGGCCTATCCGGGCTTCCGCTATGCCGCGCGCTCGGCCCGGGCCGAGGTGGTGGCGGTCGAGATCGACGATCAGGGCATCGTGCCCGAGGCGCTGGAAGCGGCCTGCCGCCGCCATGGCCCGCAGCTTCTGTGCCTGACGACCGAGGCGCAGAACCCGAGCACGGGCCGGATGCCGGTCGAACGCCGGGCGCGGATCGCCGCGATCGCGCGGAGCTATGACCTGCAAATCCTGGAAGACGATTGTTACTCGGTGGCGGAAAGCGACATTCCCAGCCTGCGCGCGCTGGCGCCGGAACGGGTCTGGCTGGTTTCGTCAGTGTCGAAGACCCTGTCGGCGGCGCTGCGCTTTGGCTTTGTGATCTGCCCGGTCGGCATGGGCGAGGCGGCGCGGCTTTCGGCGCAATACGGGTTTTTCGCCCTGGGCCGCCCGGTTTCGGAAATGTGCCTGCGGCTGTTCTCCAGTGGCGCCGCGCAGGAGATCCGGTCGCGGGTCCAGGCGGTCTTTGCCGAGCGGTTGCAGACGATGGTGAATGTGCTGGGCCGCTATGATCTGCGCTGGCAACAGGGCGTGCCCTTCGTCTGGCTGTCGCTGCCGCTGGGCTGGCGGGCCTCGACCTTTACCCGCATGGCCGAGGCCGAGGGCGTGCTGGTGCGCCCGGCCGATGAATATGCGCTGGTCGGCGGCCGTGCGCCCAATGCGGTGCGGGTGGCGGTGGCGGGCAATCTGCCCAAGGCGGATTTCGAACGCGCGCTGGCGACGCTGGCCCGGCTGCTGGCGCATCCGCCCGCCGATCTGGCGGTGTGATCGCGTCAGGATTGTGGCGGAACTGTGGCGCACCTGTGTCGTCATTTCGGCCGGCGTGGCGGAAATGACTCGATTTCCCAATGCCCTTCACGGCCCGCGCGGCGATCCCGAGGATTTGATGGGGCGGCGAATTGACGGCGCGGGCGGCGCCGGAGAATGGTGCTGCGGCGGGCAGTTCCGCATCGATTGCAGTCAAAAGAGATCCTGAAAATGGGACACCAAACGTCTTTCCACGCGCCGCATGGCGGCGCGGATTTCCTGGGCTGGCGCAAACGCAAGGGCGAGACCGAAATCGTCTATGACGATGGCGTCGCCCGCCGCATGGTCTGGCGGGTTGCCGCCGCGCTGGCCAATGAAGAACGGCTCTCCGACGCGCTGCGCGTCGCCGTGTCGAGCCATCGCATCGTGCCGACGCTGTATGACGAGCTGAAAAAGCGGGCGATCGCCATCGAGCGCGTCGGCAGCTAGGCCGTCGCACCCCGACAGGCAGCATCGGCCTGCCGCATCGCAGGTTTTCGCTAGGACATTTGGCAGGGCCAGCGGAAACTGGCTTGCCAAGGCGATTTTGCGGCGGCAAGATTTGATCAAACAAGATGTCGGGCACCGGGAATCCGGGCCTCAGGGGGGCTGATGGCGCAGACGAACTCATCCGAGGCGAAGTCGGGCTGGCTTCTGATCTCGCCGCCCGCGATCTATGCCGGACTGTTGCTGGCGGCGCCGCTGGCGACGGTCGTGATCTATTCGGTCCTGACCGGGGGCAGCGGCGGCAGCGTCGGCCTGCCGGTCACCGCCGAGAATTATGCCGCGATCGTCGAAAAGCCGATCTATGGCGCGATCCTGTGGCGGTCGCTCTACATCTCGCTGCTGGTCACGCTGGTGACGGTGGTGCTGGCCTATCCGGTGGCCTATTTCGTCAGCTTCCATGTCAAGCCCGTGCGCAAGAGCCTGTGGCTGTTCATGATCACCATCCCGTTCTGGACCAGCTACATCATCCGGGTCAGCCTGTGGTTCGTGATCCTGGGCTATGACGGCATCGTCGACCAGACGCTGATCTCGCTGGGCATTCTGGACCATCAGTTGAACATCGCCTCCTACGGCGTTCCCGCGATCATCATCATTCTGGCCCATGCCTATGCGCCCTTTGCCGTGCTGCCGATCTTTGTCAGCCTGGAGAAAGTCGATCGCAGCCTGCTGGAAGCCGGACAGGATCTGGGCGAAAGCCGCTGGATGACCTTCCTGCGCGTGACCCTGCCGCTGAGCATCCCCGGCGTCATCGCCGCGGTGCTGATCGTCTTCATCCCGACGGTGGGCGATTATGTGACGCCGAAACTGGTGGGCGACGGCAAGGTGCCGATGATCGCCAACCTGATCGAGACACAGCTTCTGAAGCTGCGCGACTTTGCCCAGGGCTCGGCGCTGGCGGTGGTGTCGATGGTGATGGTGGGGCTGGTCAGCGTGGTTCTGGTGATGGTGAGCAAGCGCATGGCGGGGGGATCGAAATGAGCAAGGCGCCGATCCTAAAGACCTTCACGCTGCTTTATCTGGCCTTTCTTTACGCGCCGATCCTGCTGCTGCCGATCTTCGCCTTCAATGACAGCAAGGTGGTGGCCTTTCCGCTACAGGGCCTGACCCTGCAATGGTTCCGCGAGCTTTTCGCCGACCAGAACCTGCAGATCGCGCTGAAGAACAGCCTGATCATCGCGCTGTCGGTCTCGACCCTGTCGACCATCCTTGGCATCTTCGCCGCGCGGTCTTCGGTGCGCTACAAATGGAAGGGCAAGGGGCCGGTTCTGGGGCTGATCATGCTGCCGCTGGTGCTGCCCGAGATGATCGCGGCGATGGCGCTTCTGGTCGTACTGCTGTCGCTGGGCATCCAGCTCAGCCTGTTCACCATCATCCTGGGCCAGGTGCTGATCTGCACCCCCTTCGCGGTTGCGATCCTGACCTCGGCCTTCCAGTCGCTTGACCGCTCGCTTGAAGAGGCGTCGATGGATCTGGGCGAGACGCAGATGTCGACCTTCCGCCTGATCGTGCTGCCGCTGGTCATGCCGGGCATCCTGGCGTCTTTCCTGATCACCTTCACCATCTCGTTCGACGAATTCATCATCGCGAACTTCCTTGGCTCGGGCAAACCCGTGCTGTCCGTCTATATCTTCGGGCAATTCCGCTTTCCGGCGAAAGTGCCCGCCATGCTGGCGCTTGGCACGATCCTGGTCGTCTTCTCGATCTGCCTGCTTGCCATTGCCGAATATTTCCGCCGCCGCGGCATCGCCCGCACAGGGGGCAAGGATTCTGGAGGCTTCCTGTGACGACCGACGAAAAACCCACGATGATCGAGTTCAAGGACGTCCATAAATATTATGGCGATTACCACGCGCTGCGCGGGATCAACGGCACGATCCGGGCGGGCGAGTTCTTCTCGCTTCTGGGCCCCTCGGGCTGTGGCAAGACCACGCTTCTGCGCACCATCGCGGGGTTCGAGGATATCTCCTCGGGCGTGATCATGATCGACGGCAAGGATATGGCGAGCGTGCCCGCCAATGCCCGTCCGACGAACATGGTGTTCCAGTCCTACGCGATCTTCCCGCATATGAGCGTGGCCGAGAATGTCGGCTTCGGTCTGCGGAAGGACCCGCGGTCGAAAGAGGAAAAGGCCAGGGCCGTGGCCGAGGCGCTGGAGATGGTCGGCCTCAAGGGCTATGGCGGCCGCGCCGCCCATGCGCTGTCGGGCGGGCAGCGGCAGCGGGTGGCGCTGGCGCGCGCGCTGATCCTGAAGCCCAAGGTTCTGCTTCTGGACGAGCCGCTCTCGGCGCTGGACAAGAAGATGCGCGAGCATATGCAGATCGAGCTGATCAAGCTGCAGCGCCAGGTCGGCATCACCTTCATCCTGGTCACCCATGACCAGGAAGAGGCGCTGGTCATGTCGGACCGCATCGCGGTGATGTTCGAGGGCGAGATCGCGCAACTGGCCGATCCCGAAACCCTGTACCGCCGCCCGAATTCCAAGAAAGTGGCGGATTTCATCGGCACGATGAATTTCATCCCCTGCGAGATCGTCTCGGAAACCGGCGACAAGGTGACGGTCGATGCCAAGGGGCTGGGCCGGGTCGATCTGGATGTCGCGCAGGCGCCGCCCGCGCGCGGCGAGGCGCCGGTCGTGGGCCTGCGCCCCGAGACGCTGACGCTTCTCTATCCCGGCCAGACCACCTCCGAGCGCACCACCGAGGGCGTGATCGACGAGGTGATCTATTTCGGCGACATGACCTATTACGACGTCTATCTGGGCGGCACGGATGTGGAAGTGCGCCTGTCAATGCGCAATGTGCCGGGCCGTCCGGTGCTGGAGGTGGGCACAAAGGTCGAAGTGACCTGGAGCCCCTCGGCGCTGGTGCTGTTCCGCTAGGCGGCTGGGCCGCCGACGCGGCTATCTGCGCAGAGTGGGGCGCGCGCCCTCTCTGCTCTTCGCCTTTCTTCTGTTCGCAAATATCCCGGGGGTCCGGGGGCAGCGCCCCCGGGAGGGGTCATACCGGCTATCTGTCAGGCGGCAGAAGCCCCAGACCGCGCAGATAGATGCCGATCCCGGCTTCCAGCAGGTCTTCCGGCGCGAAGGGGCCAGAGACGGCGCCACGGGCGTACAGTTCCACCACGCCATGCGAGAAGGCGCGGACATGGGCCGAGACCATGGCGGCGGGCGGGCGGCGGTCGGGCGGAAGGTGGCGCGACAGGCCCGCAGCGGCGGCATCCAGCGTTTCCGAGGCCTTGCGCGACACCTGGGCGAGATCGGGGTGATCGGCGAAAGAAAGGCCGCTTTCGAACATCGCCTGGTAATGGCCGGGATATTTGCGCGCGAAGGCCAGATAGGCGCGGCCCGTCGCCTCGAAGGCCGCCAGCGCCGAAGGGCGGCCCTGATCATAGGCATATTCCATCAGCGCGCCGAAAATGTCGAAGCCCTGCCGCGCCACTTCGGCCAGAAGCTCGTCACGCCCGGCAAAATGGCGGTAGACGGCGGCGGGGGTGACATCGGCGGCCTTGGCCGCTTCGGACAGGGTGAAGCCCTGCGGCCCCTTTTCCGAGATCAGCGACAGGGCCGCCTCGACCAGCGCCTGCCGCAGATTTCCGTGATGGTAGCCGCGTTTCAAGGTCAGCCCTGCTGCCTGAGTTTCGGCCCGCCGCAGATTGCCGGGTCGGGCGTGCCGATCTTGGCCAGGTCGCGGCCCTTGTAATCGACGGCATGCAGGATCGACTGGATCGCCGCGATGCGGGCGCGCTTCTTGTCATCCGACAGGATCACCGTCCAGGGCGCGCGCTTGCGGCTGGTCTTGTCCATCGTCTCGTCGATGGCGGTGCAATACTCGTCCCATTTCGCCAGGCCGTCGATGTCGATCTGCGACAGTTTCCACTGTTTCAGCGGGTCCTGTTCGCGGTCGAGGAACCGCTTGAGCTGTTCTGCCCGGCCGACCTCGAGCCAGAGCTTCAGGAAGATGATGCCCTCGTCGAGAATCATGTCCTCGAAGTCAGGCAGTTGCCGGAAGAACTTGGCGCGCTGCTCATCGGTGCAGAAGCCGAAGACATGCTCGATCACGGCGCGGTTGTACCAGCTGCGGTCGAAAAGCGCGATCTCGCCCCTGGCGGGCAGCCAGTCGATATAGCGCTGGAAATACCATTGCCCGGCCTCGCGTTCGGTCGGCTTGGACAGCGCCACGACAAAGGCCTGGCGCGGATTCATGTTCTCGGTCACCGCCTTGATCGTGCCGCCCTTGCCGGCGGCGTCGCGGCCCTCGAACAGGACGACCAGCCGCTTGCCGCTGGCCTTGATATCGGCCTGCATCCGGGCAAGCTCCAGTTGCAGCTCTTCCATCTTGGCCAGGTAATCCTTGCCCTTCATCTCTTCGCGATAGGGATAGGATTTCGAGAGGATCGTGTCCTTATCGGCCTTCTCGATCGCCTTGCGCACCTCTTTCGGGGCGCCTTCCTGGAAATAGCGGCTGATCGCGCCGTCGAAAGGCAGGGTCATCGGGGCCTCCATGGCTTTGCCGCCAGTATGGCGGCGGTCAGGCGCCCAGGCAACGGGCGCCCGCGATCATTCCAGACCGATCTTGCCAGTGTCAAAGGGCGTGGTCTGGTAGATCTCGTTGATCCAGTTGCCGTAAAGCAGATGGGCATGGCTGCGCCAGCGGTTCAGCGGCGGGCGGGCGGGATCGTCATCGGGGTAATAGTTCATCGGCACGTTGATCGGCGTGCCATTGGCCACGTCGCGATCATATTCCTGCTTCAGCGTGTCGCTGTCATATTCGAAATGGTTGAAGATGTAGAGCGCGCGATGGGCGGGATCTTCGACCAGACAGGGGCCGACCTCGTCGCTGCCCAGCAGCGTGCGCAGGCCCGGCGCGGCGGCGATCTCGGCCTGGCGCATCTCGGTCCATCGGCTGACCGGAATGACGAAATCATCCGAAAAGCCGCGCAGATAGGGCGAGGTCGGGGCCAGGTTCTGGTGGCGGAAGCAGCCAAAGGCCTTGGCATCCAGCATATGCTTGGGCACGCCGTGGAAATGGTTGATCATCGCCATGCCGCCCCAGCAGACGCCGAAGGTGGAATGGACATGGCTTTGCGTCCAGTCCATCACCTGACGCAGCTCGTCCCAATAGGTCACCTCCTCGAAAGGCAGGTGCTCGATCGGCGCGCCGGTGATGATCAGCCCGTCGAATTTCTCGTCCGAGGCCGCCACGTCGGAAAACGGGCGGTAGAAGGTTTCCATATGTTCGGCCGCGGTATTGCGGGTCTGATGTTCCGACATGCGGATCAGGTGCAGGTCGATCTGCAGGGGCGTGGCACCGATCAGCCGGGCGAACTGGTTCTCGGTCTGGATCTTCTTGGGCATCAGGTTCAGCAGGCCGATCCGCAGCGGGCGGATGTCCTGATGCGCGGCGCGGTCGGGCGACATCACCATGACGCCCTCGTTCCGCAGGACATCATAGGCGGGGAGGGTTTCGGGCAGGGTGATGGGCATGACTTTGGCCTATTGCGAACGAACGGGGTCTATCTGGGGCGGCGGGCGCGGCCGATCAAGCGGCGCGGCGGTCCAGCGCGCGGGCGATCAGGGCATCGAAATCGCCAGGCATTCGGACCCCGGCCACTTCATCGGCCGTGACGGTGACGCCGCGGCGCGCCATGGCGCGATAGCGCGGCTGGCGATGGGCCAGCAGGCGGGCATAGCCGAAGCGCAGGAAGGCATCGGGATCGACGCGGTCTTCCGGCAGGCCGGTCTGAGCCAGGTATTCGGCCCAGAGGCCCGCCAGGAAGGTGGGATTGTAATAGATCGGCTTCGGGGCGCGGTCGAAGCGGGCGATAAGCTGGTCGCGATGCGCCTCGGTCCCTTCGATCCAGACCATCAGCAGCGTGTCTTCCAGTTGCGCCAGGACCGGGTCGGCGGGATCGTCGGGGTTCACCACCTCGCAGATCGAGCCGGAACTGTCGCAGATGAAATTGGCATAGCCATAGAGTTCCTGCGACCGGCTGATGAAGCGCGCGGTGTCCAGCGTGGCGGCCACTTCGGCGGCACGGTGTTCTTCCTGCCGGCGGCAATATTCGGCAAAGGGCAGGCCACCCTTGGCCGGATCGCCCGGCTTGCCGAGATAGGTGGAGAGCGGCGCCAGATTGTCGAAGGTGATGTTCGAGGCGATATAGACGGAATCGGTCAGCAGCAGCTCGCGCAGGAGCGGCACTTTCATCGCCTCGCGCTTGAACATGTCGGCGATGTATTCGCCCATGTAATGCGTACCGATCCGGTAATCGACCGAGTAATGGAACCAGCCGCCCGCCGCGCCCGGGCTTTCGCGCAACAGGTTCGACAGATAGGTCTTGCCAAGGCCGGACATGCCGAAAAGCAGCACGCGCTTCTGCGCCGCCTCGAGATAGTCCTTGCCGTCGCGGTAGATCATCGCCTGGTCCTGTAGAGTGCTGCCCCCTGTTAGCGCCGCGCGGGCAGGGCGGCAATGTGAAAACCCCGCCCGGGCGCGCCGGGCGGGGCTTCGTTCTTGCGGGTGTGGCGGATCAGAAGGACCAGCCGACCTTGACGCCGACGCCGACGGCGCTGTTGCCTTCCATCGTGGCGCGGGCCGTGTCGGGCGTGCCGGTTTCGGCAAAGGCATCGCCGAGCTTGGTGTAGTTCACGCCCATCGTGAGCTTCATGTTGTCGCGGGTATAGACTGCGCCAACGGTCACGCCCATCTTGCCATTGGTCGGCGCCAGGGGCGAGACGAGGCGGTCGGAGCCGCCATCTTCATAGCTGAACGAGATCGAGCCGGCCCAATTGTCGTTGAACTTGCGGCCCACGCCCAAGGTGTAGGTGGTGGTATCCTCAAGGTCGATCAGGCCGCCGCCGGTGGCGCCGGTGAACCAGACCGGATCGACGCGGAAGGCCGACCAGTCGGCCCAGCGGATCTGGCCGAAGACCAGCGTGTCCTTGGCCACGCCCGACTGGAAGTCGAGGTTGACGCTTTGCGGCAGTTCCACCTCGGTCACCGAGCTGGGCGCGACCTGCACATCGCCGATGCGTTCGGTCGTGGTGAAATCGTGTTTGATGGCGGAATTGTAGGTCAGCGCGACGCGCAGCGCGATCTCGGGCTTTTCATAGGCGATGCCCACCAGGTAGCCGGGGGCGATGTCGCTGTCGAGCGTGACATTGTAGCCGGACACGCCGCCGGGGGGCGGCCCGCCATAGGCGAGACCGCCCAGGCCGATGAACCCGTCGCCCTTGTCGGCGCGGACGCCGCCATGGACCGAGAAGCCGCCATCGAACTTGTAGCGCAGGATCGCCGACAGGCTGGTCGCGCTGGCCTCGGCCTTGGTGCCGCCCAGAAGCAGCGAGGTCGGCGCGTAAAGCACGTCGGCGCCGAAGGGCTGGTCCAGGTTGACGGCAAAGGACAGGCGGTCGTTGATGTCGTATTTGTAGCTGAACGAGAATTGCGTGTAGTCATTGCCGACGCTGCCGGTCGGCCCGCCCAGAAGGTCGGTGCCTTTCACCGAAGGCGCGACGGTGCCGAAGGTCAGCTCGAAATAGCGCCCGGTCTCGAACAGCGCGCCCAGGCCCTGGCCCGAACGGTCGATACCACCGGCCATCGCTCCGGAGGCGGAAAGTGCGACCAGCGCGGTCGTCAGATAGATTCGTTTCATATGTCCTCATCCCAGTGGTGCAGGATTTCCCCGGGGAAAAAGTTAACACCGGCATCCTGCTGGGCAAACGATGACGCCGCGTCACGGCTCCGTGATCTTGGCCGGTGTTGCAGTTCGGCCCGCTGAGGCGCTGCGCAGCGACAGCCAGTTCGCGAACAGGATCATTACTGCGCCAACGGCAAGGCCCAGGGTCATCGGCTCGTCAAAGATCAGCGCGGCCAGGACCGCGAGAAGCGGCAGGCGGGCGAAGTCGATCGGCATGACCTGGCTTGCGGGCGCCAGCGCCAGCGCCGAGGTCAGACAGAAATGCGCGGTAAGCCCGGCGGCGCCGATGACCAGAAGCCAGGGCAGGGTGGTGGCGTCGGGCGGGGTCAATTGCCCGTCCCATCCGGCCAGAACCAGGCCGAAGATGGATTGGAACACCACCAGCCAGAACAGGATGGTGACGATATCCTCTTTGCGGGTCAGCCGCTTGGTGATGATCGCGGTTGCGGCAAAGAACAGGGCGGCAGCAGCGGCGGCGGCGATTCCCGGCTCGACATGGCCGAAATCGGGCCGCGCCACGACCATGACCCCGGCCAGGCCGATCAGCGCGGCGACCAGCCGCGTCGCGGTCAGCCTTTCGCCCAGAAACAGCGGCGACAAGAGCACGACCCAGAGCGGCGAGGTGAATTCCAGCGCGATCACCTGGGCCAGCGGAATCGTGGCGATGGCATAGAACCACAGCGACTGGCCGGTGAAATGCACCGCGTTGCGGAAGGCATGGGCATGAAGCCGCCGCGCCCGGATCCGGTGCATCTGGCCGAAGGCGGCGGTGACGGCGACCACGATCACGACGCCCAGAAGCGAGCGATAGGCCAGGATCTCGAACGTGTCGTGGCGGTCCTTGACCATGCGCCCGGCAATCGCCATGGCCGAGAATGAGGCGATGGAACCCAGCATCCACAGGGCTGCGCGCAGAAGCTGCGGGGCGGGGGTGGTGCTTTGGGTCTGGGGGCCGGGGGATGACATGGCGACAGTCTCTTGTCGCGGCCCGCCGGATTGTCCAGACCGCCGCGAGCTTTGCCGGTCGGGCCGCGGCTTATATCCAAAGGGTGCTGCGCCGAGGCCACGCCCGCGCGGTCAAAGCCCGGTCAGGCGATAGTCGCGGCGGATATGGGCGGTGGCCGCGTGCCAGGCTGAAGCGCGGGTCCGGTTCTGATGCGCCTCGAAGGCCGCCTTGTCGGTGAAGCTTTCCGCAACCTGCCAGATCAGCGGATCATCGGTCGCGCTCACCTGAAAGGACAGGCATCCCGGTTCGGCCCGCGTCAGGCGCAGATGCTCGGGCAGGTGCTGGCGCACCAGATCGGCTTCGGTCGCATTGGCGCAGATCAGGCGGCCGGAAAGACTGATCACCGCTGATCTTCCAGCGCCGAGATCATATCGACGCGGCGGCCATGGCGGCCACCTTCGAATTCGGTGCCAAGGAAGGCATCAACGATGTCGAGCGCAAGCCCCGCGCCGACGACGCGGGCGCCGAGCGACAGCATGTTCGCGTCATTATGGGCGCGGATCATCCGGGCCGAGAATGTATCGGAACAGACGCCGCAACGGATGCCATGCACCTTGTTCGCCGCCATCATGATGCCCTGGCCGGTGCCGCAGATGATGATTCCCAGCGCGCAATCACCCGAGGCGACGCGGCGGGCGGCGGCCTCGCCATGTTTCGGATAGTCGGTGCTTTCGGTCGTGACCGGGCCGATATCGACGACCTCATAGCCCTTGGCGGCGACATGCGCGGCGATGGCCTGGCGCAGCTCGATCGCGGCGTGGTCCGAGGACAGGACGATGCGTTTGGTCATAGTCATTCCAGTTCGATCGTGCCCGGGGGTTTCGAGGTGCAGTCATAGAAGACCCGGTTCACGCCCTTGACCTCGTTGATGATCCGCGTCGCGGTTTCCCCGAGGAAATCGTGGGTGAAGGGATAGTAATCGGCGGTCATGCCATCGACCGAGGTCACGGCGCGAAGCGATACCGCATAGTCATAGGTCCGCCCGTCGCCCATCACGCCCACGGTGCGCATCGGCAGGATCGCGGCGAAGGCCTGCCAGATCTCGTCGTAAAGCCCGTGCTTGCGGATCTGGTCGATATAGACCGCATCGGCGCGGCGCAGGATCTCCAGCTTTTCGCGGGTGATCTCGCCCGGGCAGCGG
>Ga0209369_1000648_pt1 | contig 31878 bp, 26 predicted proteins | sample EBPBio142010_DNA_FD_185865 | JGI IMG/M metagenome (GOLD analysis project Ga0209369, IMG submission 185865) | Wastewater treatment Type I Accumulibacter community from EBPR Bioreactor in Madison, WI, USA - Reactor 1_10/4/2010_ DNA (SPAdes)... | ecosystem: Engineered > Bioreactor > EBPR >... | reverse complement strand
TTGGCGCCGGCAAAGGCCTGGGCGACGAAGCGCGCCGCCGACGGGAAGCCGGGCGTGTGGTCGTTGCCCACCAGGTCGTTGTCGATGGTCTTGGGGATGTGCATGCAGCGCAGCGGGTAGCCGGCCTGGCGGGCCTGCTCGCTGACGATGCGCACCGTGTCCGAAGAATCGTTGCCGCCGATGTAGAAGAAGTGGCCGATGCCATGCGCGCGCAGCACCTGGAAGATCTGTTGGCAGTACTTGAGGTCGGGCTTGTCGCGGGTGGAGCCCAGCGCCGAGCCGGGCGTGGCGGCCACCAGTTCCAGGTTGTGGCTGGTTTCGCGGGTCAGGTCGACGAAGTCCTCGTGCAGGATGCCGCGCACGCCGTGGTGGGCGCCGTAGATGCGTTCGACATTGCCGAAGCGCCGTGCCTCGAGCACCACGCCCACCAGCGACTGGTTGATCACCGCGGTGGGACCGCCGCCCTGGGCGACGAGGATCTTGCCTGCATTCATCACGCGCTCCCGAAGCCTGGGCCATTGTGCCCCGGCGGGCCCGCTACAATGCGCAGCTCAATTCGCCGGTGTAGCTCAGTTGGTAGAGCAGCGCATTCGTAATGCGAAGGTCGAGGGTTCGACTCCTTTCACCGGCACCAGTGTTCTCTAGGGCCCGCCAACGAGCGGGCCCTAACATTTTGGTGGTGGCGTGGGCACGGATGGGCACAGTGCCCATCCGTGCCCACGAATCGATGCCTCGCTGTCCAATGACCTTCGCACCTCGGGCCAAGCGGCAGTAGTGGGTACCGAAATGCGACCTGGTCTTCGGCCCCCCCCGCCAGGTCCACGACTTGGGCCACCAAGTACCGGGGGCCCCAGTTGAACCGCACCCAGTCGGTGAAGTAGGCTTAGATGGAAGGTTCATCCCCGCGTGCGTGGGGAACACCTCTTGGCTGTTGAAGCGCATGTCCACGCCGTCGGTTCATCCCCACGTGCGTGGGGAACACATCACCTCGTCGGCATAGACGCCGTACTCGTACGGTTCATCCCCACGTGCGTGGGGAACACGATTGCGATCACCACGCCACTGTCCGGGTCGCCGGTTCATCCCCACGTGCGTGGGGAACACACTCCACCTGGTTGCCCAGGTCGATGCTGAAGCGGTTCATCCCCACGTGCGTGGGGAACACGATCTCGCTGGCCCCGACCTGCGGCCAGGTCACGGTTCATCCCCACGTGCGTGGGGAACACAGCGCCAGCAGCTTTGCGGCCTCGCCGTAAGTCGATTCATCCCCACGTGCGTGGGGAACACGTGGTGTTAGGTGCCGCGGGCCGCCGAGTGATCGGTTCATCCCCACGTGCGTGGGGAACACCCAATCCGGCGGGTGTGTTGTCCACCCGTGGGCGGTTCATCCCCACGTGCGTGGGGAACACAGCAATGCGCGCGTTGCTGTCCCAGGAAGTGGTGTAAGTCTTTGGTCGCGGCAAGGCGCGTAGGGCGAAGCCCGAAGCGGCTTGCCGCGCGGCGACGGCGATCCCGGTCGGGGTGGCCATCGTGGTCCCGGATAAGGTTGAGGTGCGACCCACCAACCTGTTCCAAGGAGATTCCACGATGACCAACGCCACTATGGCACTGGCCGAGCTCACCGAGAAGGGAGCCGACATCGACGTGCTGCGCCAGATGGTGCAGTTCATGGCCCAGCGCCTGATGGAGCTCGATGTCGAAGGGCGCTGCGGCGCCGGCTACGACGAGAAGACGCCTGAGCGGCTGAACAGCCGCAACGGCTACCGCGACCGCCTGTGGGAGACCCGCGCCGGGTCGGTGGAGCTAAAGATCCCCAAGCTGCGCCAGGGCAGCTACTTCCCCGAGTTCCTGGAGCCGCGGCGCACGGCCGAGAAGGCTCTGACTGCCGTCATCCAGGAGGCCTACGTCCAGGGCATCTCCACCCGCTCGGTGGATGACCTGGTCAAGGCGCTGGGCATGAGCGGCGTGTCCAAGAGCCAGGTCAGCCGGCTGTGCGCCGAGCTCGACGAGCGCGTCGGCGCCTTCCTGAATCGCCAGATCGAGGGCGACTGGCCGTACCTGTGGATCGACGCGACCTACGTCAAGACGCGCGAGGCCGGACGCATCGTGAGCGTGGCGGTGATAGTGGCGGTGGGCGTGAACACCGATGGCCAGCGCGAGGTGCTGGGCCTGAAGGTGGGTGCTTCGGAGGCAGAGCCCTTCTGGACCGAGTTCCTGCGCAGTCTGAACCGGCGCGGCCTGCGCGGGGTGAAGCTCGTGATCAGCGACAGCCACGAGGGCATCAAGGCCGCTGCGGCGAAGGTGCTGAAGGCCACTTGGCAGCGCTGCCGGGTGCACTTCATGCGCAACGCCCTGGCGCACGCCGGCAAGACCCAGCGGCGCATGGTCAGCGCAGCCATCGGCACGGTGTTCGTGCAGGACTCGGCCGAGGCGGCACGTGCCCAATGGCGCACCGTCGCCGACCAGCTGCGCGGCAAGTTCCCCAAGCTCGGCACCTTGATGGACGAAGCCGAGAACGATGTGCTGGCGTTCATGACCTTCCCACGCGCGCACTGGACGCAGATCTACAGCACAAACCCGCTGGAGCGGCTGAATGCCGAGATCAAGCGGCGAACGAACGTCGTGGGCATCTTCCCCAACGACGCGTCCATCGTGCGCCTGGTCGGCGCCATGATGCTCGAGCAGAACGACGAGTGGAGCCTGAACCGGCGCTACATGCAGTTGGAAGGCCTGCAAACCGTCAGCGATACTGTGCCCACTCGGCTGGCCGCTGTGGCTCGCTGAGTACCGCGCATCTCAGCTCTCTCCGGGCTGTGGACTTACACCATGCGCTGGGACACGACCCCCACGTGCGTGGGGAACACATCTACCGCGACCCGCAGGGCCGTTGCTTCGTCGGTTCATCCCCACATGCGTGGGGAACACGCCCGGCAGGTACTGGCCAGCCAGCTTGCCGTACGGTTCATCCCCACGTGCGTGGGGAACACGAGACCACGCTGTGGCACCTGGTGGAGTCGGCCGGTTCATCCCCACGTGCGTGGGGAACACCCCTTCAGCGCGGCCACGGTGCTGACCACCTCCGGTTCATCCCCACGTGCGTGGGGAACACTAGACCACGTCCACCGTCAGGCGGCGGTAGTTCGGTTCATCCCCACGTGCGTGGGGAACACTGCATGGGCCGATGGGCAACTGCGGAGCGGTGCGGTTCATCCCCACGTGCGTGGGGAACACACCAGCGTGGGCGACACCAGCAGGTGCTCGGCCGGTTCATCCCCACGTGCGTGGGGAACACTGCATCGACTGGGCCCTGCCGAGCCCCAGCATCGGTTCATCCCCACGTGCGTGGGGAACACTCCCCAAGTGCAGCCACGCGCCACGGGTAGGCCGGTTCATCCCCACGTGCGTGGGGAACACGCCTGGCCGAACAGCGAACGGCTGGCCTACTACGGTTCATCCCCACTTGCGTGGGGAACACGGTGTAACGCCGAGGATTCCGCTCTTGCTTTTCGGTTCATCCCCACGTGCGTGGGGAACACCGGGCCGTGGTCAATGTCGAGCCACCCGGGGTCGGTTCATCCCCACGTGCGTGGGGAACACGCGGTCGATCAACGCCTGCCGCACGTTGCCGTCCGGTTCATCCCCACGTGCGTGGGGAACACGGCACGCCGAGGCCTGCGTCGGCCGTCGCCGACGGTTCATCCCCACGTGCGTGGGGAACACTCCTGCTGCTCGTCGCGCAGGCGCTGGTACTGCGGTTCATCCCCACGTGCGTGGGGAACACCGCGTCTCCAGGGCCATGTGCATGCGGTGGAACGGTTCATCCCCACGTGCGTGGGGAACACCACAGCCACCCCAGGCCCTGCGCCCAGTCGTCCGGTTCATCCCCACGTGCGTGGGGAACACCTTTGCCCAGCGGGCCCCGGCTCGCTGGGCTACGGTTCATCCCCACGTGCGTGGGGAACACGGCCACCGACTGCACCCCGTACCAGAACGCCGCCGGTTCATCCCCACGTGCGTGGGGAACACCTCCTGCGACAGACGCGAGCACAGCCAGCCGGCGGTTCATCCCCACGTGCGTGGGGAACACGCCGCCAAACAGATTGCTAAACCAACTCATGGCGGTTCATCCCCACGTGCGTGGGGAACACCGCATGTCGTCGCCGGCGAAGAAGTGCTCGTCCGGTTCATCCCCACGTGCGTGGGGAACACTTCCCCATCAGCGTAGCGGATGAACGCGCGGCCGGTTCATCCCCACGTGCGTGGGGAACACTCCAGCAGGTCCAGGCTGTAGCCGCCGGCCGTCGGTTCATCCCCACGTGCGTGGGGAACACATCAGCGCGATGGCGTCGCAGTCGCACAGCGCCGGTTCATCCCCACGTGCGTGGGGAACACTCATCCGCCGTACCAGCGCGCCACTTTTCATCCGGTTCATCCCCACGTGCGTGGGGAACACCTGGCCATCGGCTTCGAAGGGGTGAAGTCAGGCGGTTCATCCCCACGTGCGTGGGGAACACGCGTCCAGGCCGTGCGAGTCCGTACCGTCCCACGGTTCATCCCCACGTGCGTGGGGAACACGCAACGTCGCCCGTGTTGGTCAGCGCCCAGACCGGTTCATCCCCTCGTGCGTGGGGAACACGTGATGACGTTCAGGTCCAGCCGCACCTCGCGCGGTTCATCCCCACGTGCGTGGGGAACACCTCAACGCGCCATTCATCGCTGCGGCTGTCTACGGTTCATCCCCACGTGCGTGGGGAACACGCATTAGCGTATTCCCAGACACTGGCGGGCGGCGGTTCATCCCCACGTGCGTGGGGAACACGCGCTGGTGGCGTTGCTGACGGCAGACATGGTCGGTTCATCCCCACGTGCGTGGGGAACACATCAAGGAACACCTGCGGCTGGTGAAGCAGGCCGGTTCATCCCCACGTGCGTGGGGAACACAAAGTGAGCACGCCGAGCGATCAAATCGCTGCCGGTTCATCCCCACGTGCGTGGGGAACACGATTGGCCGCGCGCTGGCAGTCGTCAAGGATCGCGGTTCATCCCCACGTGCGTGGGGAACACGGCACCTTCTGGCAGGCCACCCAGCCGGTCAGCGGTTCATCCCCACGTGCGTGGGGAACACAGCGCTACAAGCCAGCGCATCCAACCAACAGGCGGTTCATCCCCACGTGCGTGGGGAACACCGGCTCAGGCTGTAGGCGCCCACCTCGTACACCGGTTCATCCCCACGTGCGTGGGGAACACCGGCGGCTCGATCAGAGCAACACGCAGGTCACCGGTTCATCCCCACGTGCGTGGGGAACACGCCGGCAAACACAGTGCGCACGGTGCAGACAGCGGTTCATCCCCACGTGCGTGGGGAACACCGAATCCGGTTTACCTGGGCATCGGCGGCCAACGGTTCATCCCCACGTGCGTGGGGAACACGCAAACTGGAACGCTGGCGCGGGCGGCGGAATCGGTTCATCCCCACGTGCGTGGGGAACACTGGTAGCACACCACCGTGGGGTACAGCCGGCGCGGTTCATCCCCACGTGCGTGGGGAACACTTCCAGGCGCCGCCAGTGCCGCGGTGGATGAACGGTTCATCCCCACGTGCGTGGGGAACACCCCAGCATCGAACGACTGCGCCAGTGTGTGGGCGGTTCATCCCCACGTGCGTGGGGAACACGCCCAGCGTGGTTTTCAGGTCGGCGCTGATGTCCGGTTCATCCCCACGTGCGTGGGGAACACACGAGGATCGGGCGCAGGTCTACGTGCGGTTTCGGTTCATCCCCACGTGCGTGGGGAACACGCCATGTGCGCCCGGCCGGCTGCCGTGGTGGTCGGTTCATCCCCACGTGCGTGGGGAACACCGGGCCGTGGTCAATGTCGAGCCACCCGGGGTCGGTTCATCCCCACGTGCGTGGGGAACACATCCGGCGGCGGTGCCTCCTCTCGCCGTGGGTCGGTTCATCCCCACGTGCGTGGGGAACACTCCGTTGACATCGATGAGAACCTGCGCGAGTCCGGTTCATCCCCACGTGCGTGGGGAACACGGGAAGCCGGGCAGGTCGCCCCCGCTGCACCACGGTTCATCCCCACGTGCGTGGGGAACACTGAAAAGCCACGCGCCGGGAGGCGCAAAGTGCCGGTTCATCCCCACGTGCGTGGGGAACACAGGTCCGCTAGATCATCGGTAAGTTCCTGATACGGTTCATCCCCACGTGCGTGGGGAACACGTAGGAGCCCACCCCCATGGACATCACCCTGGCGGTTCATCCCCACGTGCGTGGGGAACACGACGTGCTGTGCGGCGGCACTCCCTGCCAGGCCGGTTCATCCCCACGTGCGTGGGGAACACGCGGTCGGGCCGGTGGCAGGCAGCCCCATTGCCGGTTCATCCCCACGTGCGTGGGGAACACATCTGTCGTCGGTCCCAATCAGATCGAAGTGGCCGGTTCATCCCCACGTGCGTGGGGAACACAGCGGAGTCGGACCAGCGCGCCGGCTGCTCCCCGGTTCATCCCCACGTGCGTGGGGAACACCTGATCGAAGCCCAGGCCAAGGCCTGGGAAGACGGTTCATCCCCACGTGCGTGGGGAACACGTCAACGTGTAGGGGCCGCTGCCGCTGCTGGCCGGTTCATCCCCACGTGCGTGGGGAACACCATTGCCAGCCCCGGGCAGCCGGCGCAGTCGGCGGTTCATCCCCACGTGCGTGGGGAACACATCACGCTGCGCACCAAGCAAACCTTCAGCGACGGTTCATCCCCACGTGCGTGGGGAACACCAACTAAGCGTCAAACCTGATTTGATCGTCGGCGGTTCATCCCCACGTGCGTGGGGAACACTTGCGCACAAAGCCTGGCTTGTATTCCACATCCGGTTCATCCCCACGTGCGTGGGGAACACGGCATAGTCCAGCCCCGTTGCGCCGCTGAAGCCGGTTCATCCCCACGTGCGTGGGGAACACGGCTGCGTGGCGCGCCGGGCCGACGTGTTGACCGGTTCATCCCCACGTGCGTGGGGAACACCGAGGCCGACCTCACCGACGAAGCCGGCATCGCCGGTTCATCCCCACGTGCGTGGGGAACACCGCTCGCCCACCTGGTGGGTGAACTCGCGCGCCGGTTCATCCCCACGTGCGTGGGGAACACACTTCCTCCATCTCGTTGATTTTCAACGACATTTTGGCGCCAGCAACATCCACCGCCGATCCGGCGCCGTGGCTACTCGATTGTTAAGGAGCCGTGTCCACCACTTCCGGGTGAAAGCTCACCAGCTGCACGCCGTCGAAATCGGCCGGCATGCGCCGGTTGGCGCCCAGCGTGCAGAACTCGTACCCCGCCTCGGCAGTGCTGCGCCACACCATCACGGCACTGCCGTCTTCGATGCCTTCTTCCACCTGCGACCAGATGTGCTCGCGCACCCGCCGCGAATAGCTGCCTACGTACACCCCGGCGCGCAGCTCCAGTAGCCACGCCGCCAGCCGCCCGCGCAGACGCGGCGGTGCGTTCTCAAGCACGATGACCAGCATCACCCAGGCCTTCGGGGTTGGGTAGCGCCGGCCCCACGGCATCGGCAGGGGCGTCGGGCGGCTTGATCTCCCCCGCGGAGAGCATGGCCTCGATATCCGGAATGATGCGGTCGAGCAGCTTGCTTTGCCTGAAGACGTCGCGGCAGCCCAGCCGCACCGCGCGCTCGGCGTTGCCGGGGTTGGCAGCTGCCACCTTGAAGGCCACCGGCACCACGGTCTCGAACTTGTAGATGTCGGCCACGTCGTAGACGAAGGACAGCGGTTTGCCGGTGTGGACGAAGCCCACCGCCGGCGCATAGCCTGCAGCCAGCACCGCCGCTTCGGTCACGCCGTACAGGCAGGACGTGGCTGCCGACAGGCAGCGGTTGGCCACGTCGGCCTTGTCCCACCTGTCGGCGTCGTAGTCGCGCCCGCTCCACTTGACGCCGAACTGCTGCGCCAGCAGCTGGTAGCTGCGACGCACGCGCGCACCTTCGATACCGCGCAACTGCTCGACACTGCGGCGCGACGGCGGCTCCTCACCAAAGCGCATAGCGTACATCTTGCGCACCACCTTCAGCCGCAGGTCTTCGTCCAGCGCCAGGCGCGCCTGGTACAGCAGGCGGTCGGCACGCGCGCCGCCCGGCTGGCCCGACGAGTACAGCCGCACGCCGGCCTCGCCTACCCACACCAGCAGCGTGCCCACGCGTGCGGCCAGTGCCGCGGCGCGGTGCGACACACGCGTGCCAGGTTCCAGCATGATGCAGGCCACACCACCCACCGGGATGTGCGTACGGATGCCGGTCATGTCCACCACCACGAAGGCGCCGTCGAGTACGTCGATCTCGCCGCGCTCGATGAAGACGACGGACAGTCGGTCCTTGATGGGGATGGGCTTCAGCGGGGGTAACAGGGCTCCGGACACGGTGCAAGCTACCAGCCAATGGCCGCCAGGGATTGTTCGACCCGTGGCCGGGCCAGGTAACAACCGCCTTGCAGCAGAGCCTCGGCCAAACGCCGGACTCTTTGCACGCTGCAAGTATCAAGCGCCCGCACGAACAGGCCCAACGTGACCAGCACATGCAGACTCAGGCCTGCTGCGAGAGCGCGACCACGCTTCTCGTCCACCAGGACGACCGCGCCCACGCTCAGCGCCAGCACGCAAGCAGAGCGCTACCTGCATCGATCCTTGATTTAGTCATCTGCAGCATGTCGTCGGTAGGGTCACCATCGCCGATGCAGACGCTGTGGTTATGCGTTGAGTTCTCGCACCGTAAGGGGTGGGCATGATGGGAACCAAAGGGCTGCCATGGCTCTGTCATCTTGCTTCATCCGACCGGACAGGCGCCAGCGAGAGCATGCCCAACCCCAACGCCTTGCCCGGTCCGATGCCACTGGCCCAGGCCTGGCGCAAGGCAGCGGCGTCGGTAGCCCTCAATACGCCGTCGAACAGCACGGTATCCAGGGTAATGCTGCGTTCGCGCCGTCCTTGAGGGACTGACAACCTTCCATTGGCCCCACGCTCTGCCGCCAGAACCTCGAAACCATGGCGTTGGCCCTGTCGAAGCAGCCAGGCACGGCGGGATTCGTCATCGTGCAGGCCGAAGCGCTTGCCGGCGCGGGTGATGGTGGGGTTGACTAGCAAACGGAAGCGGTAGGTCCGACCTCCTTGCACCAAGGTCTCCAGGGCCACGGGCTTGTTGCCCTGCAGCGCCACAAAGTAGCCGGGACCGATTTCCTCCGCGTCCTCCAGCGCTGGCCACGCGGCGGCCTGCGCGGCTTGCACCAGCACCGTCGTGCCGGGGAGGCCGCTGCGGTCGGCTTCGCGCCGCCACAGGAAGCGAGGCGGTGGCGTCGCCGCGTCAGGTGCGAAGGCCCGCACCAGGCTGCGGTGCAGCTCGTACGCGCTGGCCAGGTCACGGCGCGCCCGCGGGTGCACCGGGTTCAATTGCAGACGGCTCAGGTACATCGGCTATCTCTCCTGGCAATACGAGTCGCGGCCCGAAGCGCCGCAGCGCAAAGGGTCCGGCGGGTTGATCATGTCGCTGGGCACCTAGGCTCGGGTGTTCGATGGCGGTGCGCAACGGCCGGCCGGCGTGTTCGCGCCGAGGGCGCGCGATGCGGGGATGTTGCTGCAGTGCCTGCTCCAGCGTGCCCGGGTGCAGCCCGCTGAATGGCGGATCGAGCAGGGCGACCGGGCTGGCCGGAGGGAACGACTTTCGCCCCAAGGCCAGCGGCCACACCGGGCAGAGCATCGCGGCGTGCACCCGCCGCAGCAGCGCCTCGTCGTCACCCTGCAAACCGACCAGAAATGCGGCATCGGCCAGGTAGTGGCGTGGGCTTACGACCGTGCGTCCCAGGTCCACCTTGCCGGTGGCGATCAGCAGACCCTTCGCGGTCTGGAAGTCGCGCATTGACATGCCTTCGCGGTCCACACGCACACCCATGCGCAACGCGGCCAGATCGTCCACGGGCTCGGCGCGGTCGCGGCCCAAGGCCGCGCACAGCAGACCCACCACACCGGACTTGCTGGGCTCGAGTTGCGTGTCCCGCTCATCGAAGCGGCTGGTCGTTCCCCAGCTTTGCATGGGACCGGCCAGTCGCAGCAGCAAGGTGGGCATCTTCAGGCCTCGAGGGGCTCGGCCGGCGCAGCCGCCGGCAAGACCGGTTGCAGCTGGTCGCGCAGCCATTGCAGCAGCGCGGCCAGGCTCGCGTGGTGCACGCCTAGGTCGGCGGGCCAGGCGCCAGTCAGGTCCAGCACGGCCCAGCGGTCGCGGCCATCGCCGTAGAAGCCGGCCAGCTGGCGTTCATAGGCCGACAGTGCGCCAACGCTCAATTCAGTCAGCGGCTGCTGCGGCTTCGGCGCCACCGGCTTCTCGAAGGCGTTGGCGAGACTCAGCGGGGAGCCGTGCCGCAGTACCACACCGACGAAGCTGGGCGGGTTGTGTGCGGCAAAACTGTTCTGCTTGCCGGTGGGCAAGGCGCGCGCCAAGCCTTCCGCGAAGGCAAGCAGCCCTTGCCGTGCCAACGCGTTGTCGCCTTGCAGGTTGGCGGCCAGTTTGCGCACATCGACGACGGCATAGCGATAGAAGGTGGCGGCATTGAACTCGACGTGACCGATCATGCCGGCGCCGGTTTCGTCCGCCTCACCTTCGTCATCGACGGCAGTGAAATAGTCGAACTCGCGCTCCACCCGATGGGTGCTGATCGCATGTGCGACCTGGCTCGCTGCATGCTGATTGGCTTCGGGAAGGTCGGCGAGCATGCGGCCGAACAGCGCCACGTCGACAGCCTTGCCGCCATCCAGCAGCTTCCTTACAGCCTTCTTTACGTCCTCAGGCGCGTCAGCCTTGGCCTGCTTCTTGGTCCGTTTCGCGCCTTCGACCGGCGCGGCAGGCGCGAGTGCATCCCAGTGTGTGTCAATCAAACCGGCAAGGGCCTGTACTTCGCCGTTGCCCAAGAACAGCAGGTATTGTGTGGCGCCCTCCTCGTCCAAGGCGAGACCGGCAGCCTGCAGAGCGCTGGCGATGCGCTCGTCAGCATCAGTGCGACCCTTTAGGCCCAAGGCAGCCGCGAGCAGCTGTTTCAGCTTCTTCGTGCGCACCCCAAGGGCGCTGGGTGCCAACAGCCCGCGTTCGCCGACATGCAGGCGAACGCTGCGCTTGAAGCACTGGCTGCTGACCCGCGCGCGCCGGTAGCCGCCGAACACGGCATCCTTGGGTGCGCCAGTGTCGTCGCGGTTGAGGTTGGACGGGGCGAAGCTCTGGATCAGGTGGAATTCGGCGAACAGGCTCACGGAAGGATCTCCTGGGTCGTGGGGGTGGTGTCGGGTGTATCGGCGGCGTCGGCGTCGTCGCTCTTGGCCAACTGGCGATAGAACTCGCGCGCCCAGCGCTGGCGCACGCGGTCGCGGGCTTCGTCTTGCCAGGGGTCGAGCCAGCGTGCCAGGTCGTCGGCGAGCAGCACGAAGTCGCAGGGCAGTTCCTCCGCAGCCAGCAAGGCTATGGCATGGCGCAGGTGCACCGGCAGGCTCTGCGCGTCGGCGCCGAGCAGGGCGATGAAGCGGCGCTCGATGCTGTCGCTGCCGCGCTTCAGCTTCACCAGCGCAAGACCCTGCGCCAGTGGCGCAGCGACCCTGTGCGTCGGGTGGGTGGCAAAGAGGCCGGCAATCAGGTACATCGCCAGGCGCTGCGGTTCACGGCTGCCGTCATTCACTGCAAAGGGCTCGACCCAGGGCATGGCCGGCGCATGGGTACCCGGGTCGAAAGCCAGGCTGCGGCGCAGCGCAGCAAGCGCGCCTCGGTCGCGCTCTGCCAGGTCCTGCAGGTGGGCAATGAAGCGGGTGTGTAAGTCGCTCAAGGCGAGACCTCCTCAGTGGTGGGCTGCATGGATGGCGAAGACGGCGCTAGCGGCGTACCGGAGCGCAGCGGCCGGACGAGAGCGAGGAATGCGTCCTCGGTTAGCGCTCGAGCGCGCAGCGCGGCGGCGGATGGGCCGAGCATGTCGCCGGAGGCGGCCCAGGCCAAGCGAGCTGCGTCCAACAGCGTGGCTTGCCAAGTCAGGTGCGCCTCGTCGGTCGTACCCTTTGCGGTCCAGGTCAGCAACTCGGGCAGGCCACGCTCGGCGCGGGCAAAGAACGTCGCCGCCAACGGGCCCGTATCGACGGTGTTGCGGGCCTGCTTCTGGGTTTCCTTCGATGCCGGGTTGGGCAGCGCATTGGCGGCCCTGCGGTTCGCCACCTGTCGCAGTTGACTGAACAACTCTTCGGCCTGCTGCAGATGCACGCGGAGCGCCGCAGCGTTGTCGGCTGCGGCAAACAGGCCCTGAGGAAGCCGGAAACGCTCAATGCGCGACTGCAGCATCTTGCCCTGATTGGCCGCCATTCCAGCGACCGTAGCCTCGAGTTCGTCGTCCCAGGCGCCTGCGGCCTCGAACAGGTTATGCGCCCAACTGAGTACCGCGGCCGGCCGCCAGACGCTGCCTTCCGGACTGGGCAGCAGCGCGGGAAGATCACGCCAGGCTGAGCGGGCTTCCGAGAATCGCAGGCGTATCCACTTGTCGCTGCCGCGTCGGAACGCATTCATCGGTTCGGTTGCGTTCTCGTCCTCCAGCAGGTCCAGGCCTTCGCAGAAGTGGACACGGGCAACGGAACCGGTGGGCTCGTGCCTCAGCAGCACGGCACGAATGCAGCGTGTGTATCGGTCGTTGGGTCCGGTCGGCAGCGTGAGGGCAGGCGTCAGGTCATCCGGCTGAAGCGGGGGCTTCTCCCAGACTGGCCGATCCGCATCGATCTCATCTTTTGCGCGTGCGGCAGGATGAAGCGCAAGCAGGAGGGTTCGGTGCAAGCAGGCTCCAACTGGAAGGATGGCGGCACTGTCGAACAAGGCGCCCTTGCGTCCGAAGCCATCTTTACGCAATACCTTCACCGGGCCACCGGCAGCGAACTGAAAGAAACCTATGAGCGAACGCAGGACCATGGCGGGCTCGACAGCATGCGGCAGATCATCGACGGAATGATCGAAGATGACCGGGTTGTTGCCACCGGCGCTTTCGAGCGATAGCTGTGTCCATGGCTTGGGCGGTTGCGTCTGCGGCAGCGATGCCAATGCCGCCACCTGCATGAACGGCTGTGTGGGGTGGAAGAGCCAGAAGCGCTCACGCCAGAGGTTGAAGTAGCTCTCAAAGGCCGGCAGCGGCAGGCCGTCGCGGTACCAGCGCGCGCGGTCGGCGTCGGTCCATCGCCCGAACTTCAGCGTCAGCGCGCGGTGTGTCATGGCCAGCAGCAATCGATGCAGGGCGATGAACGCCGGCGGCGAGGGCTCCGCGATGCCGAGGATTTCAGCGCTCCGAGCAAACAGCTCGCGCAGTCCAAGTTCGCCTGTTGTGCCGCTGCGCCACAAGACCGGCAACCAGGGCTCGTCGAGCAGGTTAAATGCGGGTGGATGTTCATTCGCGGGTGGAGTGGGGTCGCTCATGTCTTGCTTTCGGATGTGGCGGCGCCGTAGACAATGCCCAGCTCGGGGTCCAACCGGATCGTCGTCTGCCCCAGCGTCGCCGTGCCTGATGTCAGCCGCAGCACTTTCACATGCCGCAGCCAGGCGTGTTCGGCCCAGCCTGCGGGTGCTTCGCTCTCACGCAAAGCCTTAACCACATCGTGACGCGAGAGGCGCAGCAGACGCTGCACGATGGCGCGCGCCAATGCCCGTTCTGGTTCCGCAGCGGGATCGAAACCGGGGTCGCCCGCGTGCAGCCGCCATGTGTCGTCGTCGACATGTATGGGCACGACCACCAGGCTCTCCGGGCCGAGTCGCGTGACGTTGCGGTTGCCGAAGTCGCCGTCTTCATTGCCGCGCGGCAAGCCGATGTAGGCGTCCTGCAGCGTGGCGCGTGCGTCAATGGCCGCATACTTGGCCAGCAGCCGCTCCCGGTCGACCTCGGCCAGGTGCTTGCCTTGCGCGCTGATCTCAATTCTGCGCACGGTGGCCTCGGGCAGCCCTGGCGGCAGCTCGGCGTCGCCATACACCGTCTGCACCATGCGATCGATGTCCTGTGGCAATTGCCAACGAGTCTCGCGCGAAGCAAAGGCCCAGCTGCGGTAGAGCACGTACTCGTCGTAGATCACTCCCCAGCGCGTCGTTTTCAACTCGGGCTCGTGATCGGCGCGTAGCCCGGCGATGGTGAGGACCGGCAGCGCGTGGGCTAGAGGGCGGTGGCGTTCGTGGCGATGCAGTCGGCCGGCGCGCTGCAGCAGAAGGTCAACGGGCGCGAGGTCGCTGATCAACCAGTCGAAGTCGATGTCCAGGCTCTGTTCGACCACCTGCGTCGCAACCAGCAGCGCGGCTTGGGGACGAACGGCGTCGCGGCCAAAGGTCGCGAGCACGGCGTTCTCGTGTTGCTGACGTTCATCGGCGGGGAAGCGAGCATGGAACAGCTGCGGCTGCAGCAGCCCATCAAGCCGCCCCCTCAGCATGGTGTACAGCAGCTGTGCCCGGTCGACGGTGTTGACGATGACTGCGCCGCACCCGCCCTTTCGTGCCGCGGCTTCGGCCGCAGCCGCCAAGGATTCCAGGTCCTCATCGATCGTGCCCAACTCGATGCCGGCTTGCGGACGCGAAGCGACATGTTCACCTCGAATACCTGCCTCGTCGGCAACCAGCACACGCGGATAGGCAAGTTCGGGTGGACCGACCGTGCTGCCGTTCCACGCGCGCAGCAAGGCACGCTGGCGGGCGGCCGGCAACGTGGCACTCATCAGCACCACTGAACAACGCATAGCCCTCAGCCAGCGCAGCAAGGCTTCGATCAGGCCGCTGGTGTAGGTGTCGTAGGCATGGACTTCGTCGAGCACCACAACACGGTTTGCCAGACCCCACAAGCGCACGAAGTGGTGCTTAACGTTGAGCGTGGCGAGCAAGGTCTGATCGAGGGTGCCGACGCCATAGGGAGAGATAAGCGGCCGGCGCCGCTGCGAGAACCATGCCGAGGAGCGCACCGGATCGCCACTCTCGCCGTGAATGCCGCGCAGGCGCAACAGGGCATCGGGGACCAGAACACCGCCGTGCGCGAGCTGGATATCCAGCGGGATGCCGCTGCCGAAAGCCTGCAGGAAGCGCAGCGTGCGCGCGAACATGGCATTCCCCGTGGCCTGCGTCGGCAGGCCGATGAACAATCCGCGGTGTCCGAGCACCGCCTGCAGGCGAAGATGGGCGAGCAGCGCTAATTCAGTCTTGCCTTCACCCATCGGCGCTTCGACGATCAGCAGTTGCGGGCTGGTGGCGGCGCCGATCAGACGGTCCGCTGCCGATTGCAGTGGGCGCGCCTTGAGCCCGGGCTGCCCGACGATGCGCGCCACGAGCGCATCGGCGCCCTCCGCGACCTGCAACAACGGGCTGTACGCCGGCCAACCGATAGCCCGCAATGCGGCGTCGGCCAGTGCGAGCGCCCGCTGATGATGACCAGCGAATGTGTCCTCGCGCTCACCTGGAGAGAACCAGTCGGTGTTTGAGCCTATCCAGTCGCATACCGAGGTCAAACCGGCCAGCCAGGCCAGTGCTGGCAGGGCGATGTCGTCGTGGCCGCTTGCTGTAGCAGGTGCGAGTGTCGCGATATAGGCATCGAACAGCTCTCGGCGCGCGTGGTGCCATACGGCGCCTTCGCCTGGCCGGCGAGCGTGGTTGATGGTGCTGGAATCGAAGACATGGCCGTGATGGGCCGCGACTGCGCCTGCCACCCCAGCGGCCCGATGCGCCGAGCCGGCAAAGGGCAGGAGCAGGCGCTTGAGCTCTACGGCACTGGCTAGGTCGTGTTGATCCTGCGCCAGCTCGGCACCGTGGAAGGTCAGGCCCGCAGCGGCATCTGCCTCGCAGCCCTGCTCCCACTTCGCCTGGAATCCTGGGATCGCCTTGCCCAGGTCGTGCAGGCCGACTATCGCGGCGACCCAGCGAGTTGCCGCTTCCGGCGGCAGGCCGAAGGCATCTGCCGCCCAGGCCAAAGTCTGCGGCGACTCCAGCGCCAACAGCCGCTCTGCCACGGCCGATACATCGAGCATGTGCGCAAGCAGGCCGTGACCGTTCGGTTCAGCACTCTTTGCCCAGATGGACCTGGCGGCTCTGGAGAGTGAATCGAATCGCATGTGGCTGGTGGCGGCGGCAATGATTGGGGCGCATCAATCTGCAGAGTTCATTCTCGGCATGCCCAGGCTCATGGCGTGACCCTGCCCAACCCGGCCCGCAACTTTTCTTCGACCGCCTCCCGCAACCCCGTCGGCCCCAACACCTCTACTTCGGGCACATGCCGCAGGATGTCCATCACCAACTCGCGCGGGTCGGCAAAAGGCAGGCGCAGCAAGTAGCGCCCTTCGACATCGATGCGCCCGCTCTGCTTCGGGTGCCAGGTCTCGGCCGCCACCCAGCGCGCGCGTTCCGAGCTGAAGCGCAGTTCGGCCCATTGCACTCTTCTGCCGGCAAAGATACCGTAGCCGACGCCCAACACGGCGTCCAGTTCGTGTTCGCCGACGTCGATGGCCGCCTTGTCCAGTACCCGCGCGCTGCGCATCGCATCCAGCGCAAAGCTGCGCAGGCCGCGGCGCAGGTGGCACCAGGCATCCAGGTACCAGTTATCGCGATAGTGGATCAGCCGCTGCGGCGATACCTGCCGTTCCGTTGTCTCATCGCGGCTGCGGCCGTAGTAAACAATCTGCAGTCGTTGGCGGCGGAGCAACGCAGTGCCCACTGCCTGGAAGTGCGGCAGCTGCACCCTGCGTGCGGCGACTGTCTGCACGCGGATGCGCCGCGCCACTTCGGCGCTGGCTTGCATGCCCGTGCCCAGCATGCTCTGCAGGCGCTCGACTAGCGGGGCGATGTGTGGTCCGAGCAGGCCGCCAGTATCTAAGTTCACCAGCAGGTGCTGCATCGTCAGCAGCGCATGGATCTCGTCGGCGCTAAACCATAGGCCCGGAAGCTCGTATTGGGTACCGACCCGCACCGCAGCCGGGTCCAATCGCCAGCCATTGCGTTCGCGATCGAAGATCAGCGGCGCGTTCATGCGGTCGCGCAGGTGGGCCAGGTCGCGCTTCAACGTGGCCGGCGAAATGTCCAGTTCGGCCAGCATCGCGGATTTCGTCAGGCACTGCCCGAGATCGAGCTGGCGCTTGATCTTGTACAGGCGTTCGGTCTGCGACATCCGAGGCTTCAAGGATCCATTGGGGATCCACCATGCTATCCCTAAAAAGGGATTGTCGGAGCGCTTTATCAGCTACCACACGCCCTTGGCACTAGCTGCACTCGTAGCCGCGCTGGATCGGATGGAGCCGTAGGTCAACGCAAGCGTTCTGCAACGCTGCCACTCAGCCACTGGCGGCAGTCGCCCCAACGGCTCAGTGCCTCACCAAAGACCTCGTGCTACGCCAACGCAAGCGAGCCACGTATCGGTAACCGCAGTCAAGGCGAGCTTGCCACCCGTTCTCTGCAGCAGCAGGTAGGCCTTCCCAGCAGGCACTAGCCTGCCGTTTTCTTTGCTCTAGCTTTCGGCGAAGTCCCTGACACCCTAGCAGTGCCGTTGGTCGGGCCTTTCGCCTTTGGTGCCTTGCCCCGTTCTGCGGCTGGCACCGCAGATACGTACTGCGCGACGTCCGATACATCGCATCCAAAGAACGCACACAACTTATCGATCGTATCGGTCGAAGTGCTGTAGCCGCGGACGTTCGCCATTCGGGAAAGCGTCACTCGGTTGATACCGGTCGACTCCGAGATCTCCTTGATCGTCACGCGGTGGCCAGTCTTGAACTGGGCGTCAGACATCAGTTCGGCAAGGCGAAAGCGGATCATTGGAACGAATGCAACAAAAATGTTGCATTGGAGCTTGCTTGTGCTACTATGTGACTCATGTGATGCATATATGTTGCATTCACGACTTTGGAAATCATCTTGGAGCACGAGACTAGCATGAAGACCAACACGTACCTGACTACGGTCGAGTTGTCGCAGCGCATCCGCTATACGCCCGCGACGATCAGGAATCAGCTCAAGGACAACGTACTGCTCGAGGGGACGCACTACTTCCGCCCTTTCGGAGGCCGAAAGATTCTGTTTGTTTGGGAGACTATCGAGCGGGACATGCAGCCTTCATCGGGCGACTCCATTGCCATGCTGACTGCCGGGCAGTAAGACCATGGCTAGCATCCGCAAACGCACCGACACCGGCACGCTGTTCTTCGATCTGCGTTGGGAAGGCAAGCGCATCCGCGTTCAAACCGAACTCATCGACACGCCCGAGAACCGAACACATCTAGAACCGAAGTTGCGGCAGGTCAATTCAGCGCTGAAGCGAGGGACCTTCAGTCTAGAGGTTCATTTTCCGGACCTTGTTTCGGGAGCCTCTGCCCTACCACGTCAATCAGATCCGAACTTGCAGCCGCAGCCTCAGCCGCAAGGGCTAGCGACTGCGAATGCCACGCCACGCTTCTCCACCTTCGCCGACCAATGGTTCGGCGAATTCAAGGTGGGCTGGCGCAGGACCTACATCACTACGGTACGCGGGATCCTCGACCTACACCTGGTACCGCGATTCGGGGCCACCCTGGTCGGCGCCATCACCCGCGCGCAGATCCTGGAGTTCCGGTCGCATCTAGCCTCTGTCCGCGGCCGCCGGCCGGGCAGCAAGCTGTCCCCTGCGCGCATCAATACGATCATGCTGATCCTGCGTCAGATCCTGCAGGAAGCCGCAGACCGTTTCGAGTTCACCATGCCGATGGGCCGACTCAAGCCGCTGAAGGTGCCCAAGTCCGACGTGCAGCCGTTCACCCTCGAGCAGACCCAGTTGCTGATCCGCACCATCCGGAAGGACTACCAGAACTACCTCAAGGTGCGGATCTTTACCGGCATGCGTTCCGGTGAGATCCATGGGCTCAAATGGAAGTATGTGGACTTCGATCGCCGCTTGATCCTGGTGCGTGAATCCATCGTCGGCGGGGAGGAGGAGTACACCAAGAACGACTTCTCTCAGCGCGACATCCCCATGAGCCAGCTCGTCCATGACGCATTGCAGGCACAACACAAGGCCACCGGCAAGATGGACTACGTGTTCTGCAATCGGGCAGGCGAGCCGGTGGACACGGCCAACTTCACCAAACGTGTCTGGTACCCGCTGCTGCGGCATCTGCAGCTTGATCTTCGCCGGCCGTACCAGACCCGGCACACGGCAGCCACCTTGTGGCTGGCCGCCGGCGAGGCGCCCGCGTGGATCGCCTCGGTACTCGGACACAGCAGCACCGAGATGTTGTTCCGCGTGTACTCGCGCTTCGTGCCCAACCTGACTCGGCGCGATGGTTCGGCCTTCGACCGGCTGCTCACCGCAACCTTCAAGCCCGAAACTGACGGCGAAGGTGAAGGTTCGACTCCCCCTGCACAGCCCCCGCCGATACGCGTCGCGATTGCCGCGACTGCATAAGCCGCCTCTGCCCTTGTCCTGATTGATCGCGGGCCTTGCCCGCGCGGGTGAACTCGTCTGCTGCGTATGCCCAAATCACTGGGCAGGGCGGAGCTCGCCCGGAACTTCGGATGTCCAAATGAACCGTAAGCCTCTCCCCCAAGCCAGCACGGCGAGCCGCACCAAGCCCGAAGTACCGCGCGGCTTCAGTGTCTGGATCACACCGTTCCAAGGCACCTCGCCTGCGGAGTTCGCAGCGTTGCAGCGCCGAGTAGAGGACTACCTCATCGACCGCGACCTCCGCGACAGCGGAACGCCGCTGCAGTTGGAGGTGTGGTCCGACGAGCGCAGCCTGAGCGCGGTCGACCAGGTCGACCTGCTGGTCTGGTTGATCGCCCAGCCGGGTATCGCGACCGTCGAGGTCAGCCCGCTCCATGCGCAAGGCAAGACGGTTGCCGAGCGCGGCGCCCAACCGGTCGTGGTGGCGCGCTTTGGAGACCTGGGTCTTGTGCCAATGGCTTGGTTGTACAGCAGCAGCCGGCTGAACGCCACGCAGTTCATAGAGATGCTGGGGGGCTATCGCTCGACGGCAACGCTTCACTGAGGCAGGTGCCATGAGAGGTTTCCAGGGTGTCACGCGCACCGAAACGCGCCAGCCGGCGGCCGTGTACCTGATCCATCGGATCGACCGACGGCGGTTCAAGGTCGGTTGGTCCATCGATCCGTTGCGAAGAGCCATGAAGCTGCCGGAATATGCCCTCGGTGAGCTGGACCTGCGCGGATCCTGTGCGCTGTGGCTGTCTACCAAGCGCCGGGCCGGTCAGGTGGAACGCGCCATGCACAAGGGCCTGGCGCCTTACCGCGTGACGGCTGGGCATGGTGGCGACGGCCATAGCGAATGGTTTGCGACGGACGCAGTGCCTTCGGCGCTGCAATTGCTGCGCCAGATGCCTGGCGACGACCCTGGAATGGGCGGCAGTCCGCCCGCGCCCCTAAGGCCATTGCTGATCGACGGTGCGGGCGTCGAATTGGTCGAATCGGACCGGTCGCCACAGGATGTCTGGTATGGCGTCGAGGATCTGTGGCTTCGACTGGCAGCAGAACTGCCGGTGTGGGCGGACTCAGATGGACCGGTATGGCGCGTGGTGCTGAGTGGCTTCCGCCATGCGCGCGACGCCAGCATGGCCGACTTGCGATGGCGCGCGCTCGATTCGAACGTCTTCATGTGGCAGCTGTCCGGCCAGCGCGGCGCCTTCGTGAGACTGATTGCCTATGACGGCAACGACCTTGTCTACACGCTGTCTCCGTTGACAGTGATCGACCGCTGGCCGCAGGGTGAGGACTTGGGCTGGCAGGTCCGGGGGTTGCTGGCGCGCCTTCGTTCGCAGCAGCAGCTCGGCCAGGGCGCACGGTGACATTGCCCGTGGAGCGCCCCAAGTCAGCCTGCCAAGCCGCGTCAGGGTGCTGCGGCGTGGAGCGCGTGGCCTGCGGCCGGACCGACTGCCTCTGTCAACGCACCCTGCCCCGGCTGGAACCGGAGGACTTGCGCAACGGCACGACCGCCACCGGACCTTCTTCGAACAGTGCCGTCACCGGCGCCTTAAGGCTATCGGCGAGCGCATGAATCATGGTCAACGTGGGATTTGCCTGTCCAGTCTCGATGCGGCTCATGTAGGTCCGAAACAGCCCGCAGCGCTCGGCCAGGTCTTCCTGTGTCAGACCAGCAAGCAGCCGAAGTTCGCGTATCCGGGCACCGAAGGCGCGCTGAGGCGATCGATGGACGCGGGAGGTGGCGGGGGAAGACACCCACCAACTGTCCGCAAAGTACACTTATTCATACACACACTAATTCGTACATCTCACGGCTACTGGATGGACGTATGCCGGCATACCCAAGGAGATCCCGTGACCAAGACTCGATTCCTGATTTCGACCGCAGCGGTTCTGATAGCCGGCTGCGCAACCGTGACACCAACCCGCGAGATCAGCCAGAGCTACGCGGTCTTTGACGTGAAGGCCGGCCCGGAGACGACGAATACCAAGGCGGCCGAGGCACTGAAGACCGGCTTACAGAAGAACATGAGCGCTGTGCAGATCAGCCACGGGATACCTCCGTCACCGCTGCCCGACAAGGCGCCAAGGTTTCAGCTGGTTTCGCCATTCAAGGGCAATGCACAGATGAGCGCATTGGCGGCTGCATCCGCGCAGACCCTGCAGGTTCCTACCTGCGAAGGAGCCATCGTGACGGCCAACGGCCGCGATTCGTCCTATGCACGCTATGGCGAGGCCACGACCTTCTTCGCCTGCCTGATACCGTACCAGGGCGGTTGGGGCTTGAGCATCTACACGACCTTTGCAAAGACCTCCGGCGCATTCAACGCGGCGACGCTCGGGGCGACTTTGGCGCGCCAGGTCACCGGGGACTCGAGCCAGTTCATCCCGCGCACAATCAACGACATTGTGCAGGCGCTGCAGTCAGCAGGAGCGACGGTGACGCTACTGGAAGCCTATCCCTGATGGTGGCTGGCTGGTCTTCAGAGTGGTCATCTACTACTCAGCAACTTCAAGACGTCCCAAAGGAATCATCTTCATGAAATCCGCCGTAGTCGCCGTAGCGTTATCTGCTGCCTTCTGCCTTGCGGCACAGGCTGCTGTGACGCCGATCAACCCTGGGGGCAACGTCTTCCTCGACAAGGCTCATGGGTTGCTTTGGTCCCAGCCCGATGCTTTCGCCGCCAACAGCTATGCCGGCGCGCAGGCGGCGGTGTCCGCTGCAACGATTGAAGGATTCTCAGACTGGCAGTTGCCGAGCATTCAGCAGTTCCGCTGGCTGTATCAGACGCAGGGTACCGTGGCCACGGGCAACCCCGATCCGGACTATGACGAGATCATGGTCGAGCTGCCGTTCTCAGGAATGAAGACGACCTGGTACTGGTCAACCGACGTGTTCTCTTCGGTTACCTCCGAGAACTTGGCTTTCTCGCCAACGAACGCTAACACCAGTCCGTTCTTCCTAGGCACGCGCGTGAATGTGTGGGCTGTACATGAGTACCCAACCATAGCTGTACCTGAGCCGGGGACAGCGGTACTGGCATTGATGGGCTTGATGGCAATGCTGGCCTTAGTGAAGCTCCGAAAGAGCAAGAGGCCAGCTTGATACATGCCCAAGGTCCCTACTGAGGATGTGGCTGAATCGCAGCGTATTGAACCTCGCATGACGGCTTCGCAGCGGTTGCCGCCCTTCGCTGGCGGTGGGCGAACTCACGCTGACCAACATAAAGCGGTCGCTCGCCCTGAGAACCGAGGCGCGCACGGCTGTCAGCTATGCGAAGTCCAGCGGCCGTAGGTCACTGTCGTGCGGTCAGGGCCGCCCCAATTGCTGCTCGTCAGTGGGACGAACAGGCGGAAACGACCCTGACCCGACATCCAGGGCCCCGATCTCGCCGACCTGAAGCTGTCGGTCGGACACCCCCTCAGTCACCCATAGGAGGCCCCGCGGCGGAGGGCACGCCTCGGCGGGCAGCAATCAAGGCGATTCAGGCACGGAGCACGGCTTGAGACCGTGCGGGCTCACCCCACCGGGAGCCCATCGTGCGAGCCACGGCGCAGCAGCCCCAGCGGGCTCCCAATGGCGCCCCGGTCCACTACGAACGCCACCGCCCCGAGCAGACCACGCTTTACTGCCTGGTGCAGCAGCATGCGGCCAGCTTCATCGCCCACACCGAGGCCAGCGCCGGCGCCGAGTTGCCCCGGTTCATCAAGGGCGAGTTCGACGCCTTCCTCGAGTGCGGCATCCTCGCCCACGGTTTCCTGGGGCTGCGCTGCGGCGAGTGCGGCCACGACAAGCTGCTGGCGTTCAGCTGCAAGCGGCGCGGCTTCTGCCCATCGTGCGGTGCGCGGCGGATGTCGCAGACCGCGGCGCACCTGGTCGACCACCTCATCCCCCATGTGCCGGTGCGGCAGTGGGTGCTGTCGCTGCCGATCCCGCTGCGCGTGCTGCTGGCCGCGCAGCCCGAGCTGGTCACGCCGTTGCTGCAGGTGGTGCAGCGGGTGCTCACGCGCCATCTGCTGGACGGCGCCGGGCTGAAGGCCGATGAAGGTCAGGGCGGCGCGGTCACGCTGATCCAGCGCTTCGGATCGGCCGCCAACCTCAACATCCACCTGCACGGTTTGGTGCTGGACGGGGTGTACCGGTACGGCGCCGATGACTCGCCGGCCTTCATCGAGGCGGATGCGCCCACCGACGACGCGCTGCACGCGCTGCTCAGACCGTCATCACCCGGCTCATGAAGCTGCTCACGCGCCGGGGCGTGCTGGTCGAAGACATAGACCTACCTGGCCGAGCCGGATGCCGACGGCGAGCAGGCGCACACGCTGCGGCCGCTGCAGACCGCGGCCATCACTTACTGCATCGCCTTCGGCCCGCGCGCCGGGCAGAAGGTGCTGACGCTGCGAGGCGCGATGCCGCGCGAGGACCGGGCCCGCCAGCCGCTGTGCGCCGACATCGACGGGAAGAGCGCAGCATGCCGCGGTGCGGGTGGAAGCGCACGACCGCAAGCGGCTGGAGCAGTTGTGCCGTTACATCACCCGCCCCGCGCTGTCGGACGAGAGGGTGCAGCTCAACGCCGCCGGACAGGTGGAGTTGAAGCTCAAGACGCCGTGGCGCGACGGAACGACGCACCTGGTGATGAGCCCGCTGGAGTTCATGCAGCGGCTGGCAGCGCTGGTGCCGCGGCCGAGGTTGCACCTGATCAGGTTCCACGGCGTGCTGGCGCCAAACGCGAAGCTGCGCCCGCTGGTGGTGCCGCAGCAGCCGCCCGCGCAAGCGCGAGCGGCCACCGAAGCAGCGGTCGCCGCCGGGTGCGAAGTCGAGCCTGTCCAGGCTCGGCCGCACCGCATCAGCTGGGCGCGGCTGCTCAAGCGTGTGTTCGACATCGACATGCAGCACTGCCCGAACTGCGGGAACGGGGAGCTGAAGATCATCGCGGCCATCCTCGAGCGGCTGGCGATCGAGAAGATCCTCACCCACCTGGGCCTGGACCCGCAGCCGCCTCCCCGAGGGCGGGCGCGTGAGATCGGGCAACACTGACGCCACCTGAGCCGCGCCGGCCGTCATCAACACCACATCCGCAGACTGCAGCTCCGAAGTGCTGCCGGGCGACGCTGCGCGCCGAGGGGGCGCGGCGTCGCCGAACGAGGGTCAACCCTGAGATCGAGGCCGCAAGTCAAGGCCAGACAAACTCCCGGGCGAGTGGCGAGGCGGTCCGAATGGGCGCCGCCGCCACGATCTTGCTGCCGCAGACATCCCGTCCTGGCGGGTCGCGGCCCGGTCGCCGGGCCTTGCGGGGGCCATTGAAGTTCCTATGCGCCATGAGCTGCGATGCGGCCAGCGCGGGCACGGTGCTCGACATCTTCCGCCGCCACGGCTTCGACGCCGCGGCGGAGGTGGGCGAGGTGCGCGCCGGGCACGCGCGGCTCAGCGTGCGCTGATCAGCGCGCCGCCGCGACGGCGGCGCGAGCGCGTGAGCCCCGCCAGGCCGGCCAGGCCCGCGAGGAACAGGCCCACGGTGCCGGGTTCCGGCACGGCGGCGATCGCGTGGAACGCTAGGTCGTAGCCGTCGTTGATGCCGTTGTTGTTGACGCCGGTGATCGTCAGCGAATTGACGTTGGTGAACCAGGCCAGGCCGCCACTCGGGCTGTCGAGCACGAGTTGCGTGCCGACGGCGTGGACGGCGCCGCTGGTGAACGTGGGCACGAGGCCGAAGTTGATGGAATCGCTGGTGTTGTCGTTGCTCAGCGCGACGATCAGCGTGCCCACGGTCTGCGAGAACGTGATGGTGTAGTCGCCACCCGGATGCAAGTTGTCGGTGGGCGAGGGCAGCGACGCGAAGCTGAAAGTGCTGCTGGTGGTCGTGCGGCCATTCCAGAGGCTGGTGGGGCTGATCGACCAGCCGATGCCATTGCTGGTGCCCGAGGCGGTGGCATCGTCGCCCGTGCCGTTGGCCACCGAGCCGACGCTGTAGGTCACGACATCGAAATTGAAGGTGGCGAGGTCAAAGCCATTCACCATTGGCGCGGCCTGCGCCGACAGCGCCGCCAGCAGACCCGCACCGATCAGCCACTGTTTCATGTCCAAAGCTCCCCGTGAGAATTCTGGTAGCCTAGCTGATACCGGGTGGCTGCGCGCCTGCGGCCCCCGCATCTGGGGGGTGAAACTCGGCGTCGGTTCTGCGCCCGCAGGCGCTGCGCGATCAGCAAGGCGAGGTCCGGTACTACCGCAAGGAAGGCGGCACCCGCTTGGCATTGAAGGTTGTCAAGGCCACGAACGAGGCGCTCAACCGGGTGGAACTCGAACCGGGCATCGGATCCCCGACACTTGGGAAGCTGCTGGGCATCCCGGGGCCCAGGACCTGGCGGGTGGGTACGCTTCCGCTGTTGTGGGGCTACCTTGAGCGAGACGACCATCTGGATTTGGTCCGACTGCTGGGTGAGCGTCACTCCGGAAAGCTGACCTTGGGACTGGGCGGCAATTGGCCGTATCCGTGCGTTCATTGAGCCAGCACTAAGCTGACCTTGCCGCATGCTCCCGCTGACCGGCGGACAGCTTCCTGGCACGTTCGCACGCTGGTAGTGCCGGCCGGGAACAGTTGTGTGTCGGTGGCAGGTATTCAGTGGAGGAAAGTAGCCCGCACCCTGGAGCAGCCTTCCGAGGCCGCACCGATGGCGGACCAAGTCGCCATGAGCTCAGTTACCGATCCGATACCGTAGCAGGACGCGCTGGCGATCTGCGAAACGCAGGCTCACGCCATGAGCCACTGACGCTTCATGATGACCTCCGTCCAACCCACCATGGAGCAAGTCAACATGAAACTCGTCCTCGGGAATGCCACCCAACGGCTCGCAACCCTGCTTCGGCTCGTGCAACCAATCGCCCGCCGCGCTGAAGCGGGCGCTTCCCGCTTTCGCCCAGTCCGTCGACCGCAACGGCCTGCAGCCAGCGAACTGGTCCGCGTTCCGGCCTATCTGCGTCGGCGTCGTCTCGCTGCCCGGGTGCGCAAGCAGCAGAACGACCGGCCATAGCGTGCCTTGCACTTCGTATCCGCACAATCGCGTCATGCACACGGTCATCAGCGACATCCTGGGGCGATGCGGCACGCAGACATCCGTGCTCCCGCCGACGCAGCTTTACAACGAAGGCTGGTTGCTTCGCCTGGTGCTCGACTGGCTGGACCGCCATCGCGGGTTCGCACACCCACTGTCGTTCCTGCCCGGCGCACGCTGGTACTCTGAGGCACTGCTGGCCTCGCGCTTCCTGCCGCGCACACGCGGCGACAAGCTGGCCGAGGCTTTCACCCATGCCGACGGTGTGGTCGGCCATTTCGATATCGACCCTGGGCTGCGGGGTGACGCGAGGATCCAGGCGGGGGCTAGCCAGTTCGTCGTGCTCGAGGCGAAGTTGGGCAGCGCCTTGGCCTCAGGCACCAAGAACGCACCAGGCTTTGACCAGGCTGCTCGCAATGTGGCCTGTATCGCCCACTTGCTTGCGGCCGTGGATGTCTCGCCAGACAGCGTTCAGCGCCTCGGCTTTTATGTCCTGGCACCTTGGTCGCAGATCAAGGCCGGTGTGTTTTCCGATCTGGTCACGAAGTCCAGCGTGCGGGCGAAGGTGCAGGCTCGTGCCGGCGCGTACGCAGGCGAACACGATGCCTGGGTCGAGAAGTGGTTCATGCCCACGTTGGAGCACATCGACGTGGACGCCTTGAGTTGGGAGGATGTGCTGGCGGCATTGCCACCATCCGAGAGCGTGGAAAGCATTCGAACGTTCTACGAGGAATGCCTTCGGTTCAACCTGCCACCCAGCGGACGAACCGAGTCCATCCCAACGTCGCCCGCTGTTGAGTCGGACCGATAAACCCGCCGATACGCCCAGCCAGGTGGCACGCCCGGTAACCGGATTGCGGCTCTTGGTTGCCGCGCCCTCATTTCCCGGGGGCTCAAAGCCGGTGGCGAACAAGCTTGATTCTCAAGTGCCTCGTCGGTGATCGGGCGGCACTGAACATGAAGTATTTTCAGGCGCGTGCCACCGCGCTCCATAGCCTTGACGACTAGGGGTATACGCAGCGTGGCTGCAGGCTTAGCCTGCCGGCCGTTTGGTGGCGATGAGCAAAGGAGCGGTCCATGGCGAACTACTTCTACAGGCGCGGACAGAAGGTGCCCGTGGACCCAGTCCAAGGTGTGGTGGGCGTGCAGGTGGACTCGGCCGCCCGTGGCGGCGTGGCCCGCGATGCCATCGGTGGTGCGGTGGATCCAGCCAGGGCGGCGGTCTTTACCCAACCGGTCCCGGCCGAGGAACTGGCAGCCCTGTCGGCGGCGGGCTGGTCGCTCGTGCAGCCGTCGGACAACTTGACGGCCAGGGCGCGTGCCGCGCGCTCGGGACGGCAGCCCGCCATCGATGCAGGACAGGTGTACCAGCAAAGCGACGGTCATCTGCTGATCGACAACCGCGGCATCGTGGTCCAACTACCAGCGCAGTTGTCGGAGGCGGCCGCCCGCCGTGCCCTGAAGAAGCGCAAGCTGGAGATCGTGCGCAAGCTCGGCTTCGCACCGAACCAGTTCCAGGTGCGGGTGCCGGTGGGTGTGGACACGCTGTCCGTGGCCAACGAGTTGCAGGAGAGCCGCACGGCCGTGGCCGCCGAGCCGGAGTTCATCGAGTTCATCGGGCAGCGCTTTCGTCCGACTGACCCTGGCTACAACCAGCTCTGGCACCTGAGCAATCCTGGCGGCAACGGTGGCGTCGCGGGTGCCGACATCGCCGCCGAGCGCGCCTGGGACTTCACGCTCGGCCGCGGCGTGCGCGTGGCGGTCATCGACAACGGTTTCGACGTCACCCATCCCGATCTGGCGGCGGGCATCGCCGCCGAATCGGGTTTCTTCGATGCCGCCGGCAACTTCCGCCAGACGCTGACGGGTTATCCGGACAACGACCACGGCACCTTCTGTGCCGGCATGGTCGGCGCCCGTCACAACAACGGCCGCGCCGGCTGCGGCTCGGCGCCGGAATGCGAACTGCTGCTGGTGGCGGCTCGCAACGACCAGGTCAGCACGCAGGCCACGCTGGCACGCGCGCTGGCCTATGCGGCAGACCCGCGCCTGGAGGTGGCCACCGCCAGCGTGGCCGCCGGCGCGGACGTAATCGTCTCCAGCCTGGGACCCAACGGAGCGAACTGGGCGCTGACCACCGTGCTGGACAACGCCATCGTCTATGCCTCGCGCCGCGGCCGGCGAGGGCGCGGCACGCCCATCTTCTGGGCCAGCAGCAACGGCAACAACGTCGACATCGCGCTGGACCAGGTGGTCTCGCACCCGATGGTCATTGCGGTGGGCCGGTCACGCCGCAACGACACGGAGGACAACTCCGCCCGAGGTGCGCAGCTGGACTTTCTGGCGCCTGGCGTCAGTGTCGTCAGCACCGGCTCGGGCGGCGGCACCCGCACCGCCACCGGCACGAGCTTTGCCGCGCCTCTTGCCGCGGGGGTGGGTGCCCTGGCGCTGGCCGTCAACGCCGACCTCAGCGCCGACGACGTGTGCACCATCATGCGCGCCAGCTGCGACAAGATCGGCGGGGTCGCCTACGACGCGCAGGGGCACCACACCGACTACGGCCATGGCCGAGTCAATGCCTTCCGCACGGTCATGCGAGCGCTGCAGACCGCCACCGAACGCGGCAGCCGGCGTGCCGACTTCGACGCCGATGGCCGTGGCGAGATTCCAGTGAGCAGCCCATGGGGCATCGGGGTCCTGAAGGCCGCCAGCGGCAGCATCGGCCACCTGGCGATGGCAGCCAACGGCACGCGCATCGGAGGATGGCTGCTCAACACCGTGGACAACCGGTTTCCGGCGAGGGGGCGGTTTGCGACCACCAGCCGCACCGATTTGTTGGTCACCAGCCCCTGGGGCATCGGCATACTGCGACGGTATGGCACCGGCTACCGTGCGCTGATGATGGCTGCCAACGGGACGCGCTTCGGTGGCTGGCTGCTGAACACCGGCGACAACCAGTTCGGCCCGGTGGGTGACTTCGACGGCGACGGGCTCGACGAGGTCATGGTGCGCAGCCCCTGGGGCATCGGGCTGCTGAAGCTGTCCGGCACGACGTTGAGCCCGCTGAAGATGGCTGCCAACGGGACGCGCTTCGGTGGCTGGCTGCTGAACACCGCTGACAACCGTTTCGGTCCGGTGGGCGATTTCGATGGCGACGGGCGCGACGAGATTGTCGTCAGCAGCCCTTGGGGCATCGGCATCCTGAAGTTCACGGGCGGCACACTGTCGGCGCCGATGATGGCGCCCAACGGCACGCGCTTCGGCGGCTGGCTGCTGAACACCGGCGACAACTGGTTCGGACCGACCGGCGACTACGACCGCGACGGGCGAAGTGAATTTGCTGTCACCAGCCCCTGGGGCCTGGGCCTGCTCAAGATGTCCGGCGCGACGCTGACGCCGTTGATGATGGCGCCAAACGGCACGCGCTTCGGGGGGTGGCTGCTGAACAGCTTCGACAATCGGCTTCGGGCGGCGGCCGACCTGGATGGCGACGGGCGTGACGAACTATTGGTCAGCAGTCCGTGGGGCATTGGCGTTCTGGCGTTCGCGGGTGGCGCGCTGAGCTGCCCGATGCTCAAGCCCAATGGCACGCGCTTCGGCGGATGGCTGCTGAACACCGCCGACAACGAGTTCCGCATCTACGGCAACCTGACCCAGGCGGGCCGTGCCCAGGTATTCGTCGAAAGCCCGTGGGGTGTCGGCGTGCTGAACTTCAACGGGACGACTTTCGACGTACCGGTGATGAAGGCCAACGGCAGTCGGCTTGGTAGCTGGTTGCTGAATACGCTGGACAATCAGTTCGGCTGAGCCCCGCCAAAGGGCGCCGAATCTGGCCCTTGGTAGTTTGGCTGCTTTGTTTGGCAAGGCTGGCCGATTCCAGCCCTTCGGAACGTTGACTGACGGCTGTCATTTGCCGAGGTTCTAGGTCGTGGCCAATGACCGTTGTTGAGCGAGGCGGCGGGAGACTCTTGTCGGCCAAGTGCCGACATTGGTGAGAGGCAGCTTTCCCGAAGTACCTCAGTTGCTCATGAAGTGGGACTCGACGTGGCCGCCGCCGCTCTTTGTCATGCAATTGCGTTGAGTTTGTCGGCCGGCATCAGCGCCATTGGTCCGCGAAGAACTCGGTAACCTGGCTCTCCAATGCAGGCAGGAAGGCTGCGCGGTCGAAGCCGGGCGGATTGGCCGCAGCGTCCCCGGCTGCCGATGGCAACGGGAAAGTCGGTTGGGCCATGAAGGCAAAGTGCCCGGCACCGCCCACGGTACTGAGCTGGGCCTTGGGCAGGTTGGCGGCAACGTAGCCACCGTGGTACTTGCCATTGAGCACCGCATCCTTCTCGGCCATGAGGATCAGGACGGGCACGGAGATGGCCGCAAGGCTCTGCGGCGTGAAGACCACGGCCATGGGCGCCAGCGCTGCCACGGCGCGTATGCGGCGGTCAGGCACCGAGACGGGCTGTGTTGCCTGCGCAGCGGCGCTGGCGGCAGGCGCTGCCGGCATGCCGGGGGCCTGCGCAACGGCCGCGCCCTTGGCCAGCGAGCAGTAGCCGGGGTCGTCCTGCACCGCAGCGCAATGTTGCGTCGAGCGCTGCGCTTCGGCCTGGGCCCCGGCCAGCGCCAGGACGCTGTAGCCCCCTGCCGAATGGCCGACGGCCCCGATGCGCTCGGTTGGGATGCGCGAGCCCCACTCAGGACTCGCCAGCAGCGCATCCAGCACCCGACTGAGTTGGAGCGGACGCTCGCTGAAGTAGCGGCCTGAAGCGATCAGCGACCGGTCCTGCCAGTTGTCGCCGGTGTGGCGCACGGCGGCCACCAGATAGCCCTCACGGGCCAGCCTCGTGGCCAGGTTGTGATGGTTCAACTCCGTGCCGCCCGTGCCGTGCGAAATCAAAATCAGCCCCTTGAGCTGCGCGTCAGAGGCCGGTGCACCCGGGGCCACCGCGGGCAGCCAGGGCCCCATCGGCACGACACGGTCGGGCGCGGCCGTGGGATAGAACAGCGCTACGGTCGTGGGCGGTTCGCCAGCGAGGGTGAACGTGCGATAGCCCGCGTGCTGTGCGTGTGCAGTCGCCACCAAGGCCATCAGCGCGGCGCCGATCAGCCCGACGGGTCGCAGGACAGTTCGAAACAGGTTCATGGCTTGCTTTCGGGGTGGGCAAGACGATGGCGTGATGCAACTTTGCGCCCGTCGCCGCAGTTCTTCCAGAGCGCTGCGACGAAGCGCCGATGCGCGGCGCAAGGTGAGGCCTCCTGGGCGCGGCCTGCGCCGTCAGCACCAACGACGCAGCGCTTCATGGCCGGTCCTCGACGAGCAGGGCGACCGTCCGGCGCGCCAGCGGGGCAACGATCAGCACC
>Ga0209369_1000644_pt1 | contig 32006 bp, 31 predicted proteins | sample EBPBio142010_DNA_FD_185865 | JGI IMG/M metagenome (GOLD analysis project Ga0209369, IMG submission 185865) | Wastewater treatment Type I Accumulibacter community from EBPR Bioreactor in Madison, WI, USA - Reactor 1_10/4/2010_ DNA (SPAdes)... | ecosystem: Engineered > Bioreactor > EBPR >... | reverse complement strand
TCTGGTGCCATCAACCGGATCATTCCTGACGAGAGCACCACCTATGCCCGCCTTCGCCGCGATCTGACCGCAGATTGTGCCGCAGCGGGCTGGTGAATTGCGAGACGTATCCGGCGCGACCGTGTCCTGCAGGGTTTTGCGCCGAACCCGCGCCTTCGCGCGCCGTTCTTGGCGGAGTGTCAGGTGTGTCGGTCAGGCCCGCCACCTGATCCCACACCCTGACGCCCGGTCAGCTCCGCGCAAATCTGACCCGAGCCAAGGCCAGAAGGAATGTTCCGAAACTCGCATCTCTCTGACCGTCTGTGCACTGCCCTCCCAATCGCACCGACAACGGCGCGCGACAGCGCCATTCAGAGCCAACACCGATGACTTAGAGACTGACAGAGAGCTCCCTGCCTTTGAGCGCGCCTAGGCAGGCGCAATCGCGGCACCCCCCAGATCCTCTGGGGAAAGTCGGCCTTCCCATCCGGAGGCTACGTCTCTCCCGAACTGGAAATTATCGAAACGCTCAGAGGCGCCCCTATGGCAAAAATCACCTACATCGAACACGGCGGAAGACGTCATGTCGTCGAGGTTGCAAACGGCCTGACCGTGATGGAAGGCGCGCGCGACAATGGCATTCCCGGTATCGCAGCCGATTGCGGCGGAGCCTGCGCCTGCTCGACCTGTCATGTCTACATCGATCCGTCCTGGGTCGACCAACTGCCCAAGAAGGACGCTATGGAAGCCGATATGCTCGACTTCGCCCACGAACCCGATCCGGTACTGTCGCGCCTGACCTGCCAGATCAAGGTGGCAGACGCGCTCGACGGTCTGGTCGTGCAAATGCCCGAAAAGCAAATTTGACGTCGCCGTGCGGCGTTAGGGGACACTGGAGGCCGCCAGGGGGCGGCCACCCTGATCGTAGCAATGGAATGGGTTGGTATCTGCCATGCTTGGGATTGTCGTGGTCGGTGGGGGGCAGGCCGGAGCGTCGCTTGTCGCCAAGCTGAGAGAAAACGGATACGGCGGCCCGCTCACCCTGATCTGCGGCGAGAGCGTTCCGCCCTATCAACGCCCCCCCCTGTCGAAAGCCTATCTCAAGGGCGAGATGGATCGTGAGCGGCTGTTCCTCAGGCCCGCAAGTTTCTACACCGATCACGACATCGATCTTCGGCTTGGCCAGTGGGTGACGAAGATCGACCCGATCAGGCAGATACTGGATGTCAACGGCGAAACCCTGCCTTACACCCAGCTCGCCCTCGCGACCGGCGCCTCCCCCCGGCGCCTGCCTGCGCAGATCGGCGGCGACCTGGAGCACGTCTACTCAGTGCGAAGCCTGGCCGATATCGACGCCATGGCGCCCCAGTTTGTCGTCGGCCGGAAGCTTCTGATTGTTGGCGGCGGATATATCGGGCTTGAAGCGGCCGCTGTCGCGGCAGGCCTCGGCCTTGAGGTGACGCTGGTCGAATCTTCTCCGCGCATCCTCCAGCGCGTCGCAGCGCCGGAAACTTCGGACCATCTGCGCGCCCTGCATCTGGCGCAGGGCGTCAGGCTGTTGGAAGGCACCAGTGTCAAACAGCTAACTGGCGTTGGTGCGGTGCAGGGCGCCGTTCTGACGAATGGCGACCACCTTCAGACCGACTTTGTCCTTGTTGGGGTCGGGGTCACGCCGTCAACCGACCTGGCCAGAACGGCGGGCCTCACTATCGACAACGGTATCCAGACGGATGAGCAGGGCCGAACCTCGGCCCCCGCGATCTGGGCGGCGGGCGACTGCGCGTCCTTTCCGCACAAGGGCGAACGCATCCGCCTCGAAAGCGTGGGACATGCCATCGACCATGCCGAACACATTGCGGCGAATATGCTTGGCGCGAATTTGCCATATGTTGCGAAACCCTGGTTCTGGTCGGACCAGCATGACGTAAAATTGCAGATCGCTGGCCTGAATACCGGATATGACAATGTCGTCACCCGGCAGGCCGGTGGCTGCTCGACCTCGATCTGGTACTACCGGGGAAACCAGCTTCTCGCCGTGGACGCCCTGAACGATCCGCGCGCCTACATGGTTGCGAAACGGATCATCGAGGCAGGCCATACGATTGATCGCGGACTGGTCAATGACCAGGGCACTGACCTGAAAACCCTCCTGGCGGCAGGTCTGGCATCGGGCATCACCACGTCGCGACATTGACCCGAAATTCGCCCGTCGCAGATCAGCCCCGACGAGCTATCCATCTGATGGCACTCGCTGTCGCCATTGCCTTTCGGATTCGACGCGCGCAGCCCGATCTCTGCACCTATGCCGCTGCCACGACCCCGGCCTTCCCGTTGCCTGACGCAGGACCGACACGAAATTTGCTGGGGCTTCTGGAAGCAGTCCACCGTCCGGGCTGACACCGATAGACACGCTCGGTCTGAACAATGTCTGGGCAGACGCCGAGAAACCCGAAGTACCCGGCCCCGATCGCCCCCTATTCCGGGCGACGGGTCAGACCGCAGGGTCGACCGTTGACAATTTAAGACAAAATTCGTTCCAGACACATCTGCGCGTGGCGATATGAATGAAAACCTTGGATCCATTGGCAGGATCCAAGGTTTCTGACGTCGCGCAAAGACCGTCTTCGTCTGCCCGCATATGAACCCGGGCAAAGTTTCAGGCCACATCCCAATCTAGATGTCGACACCTGCCGCTTCCAGAGCATTGGCGTAGAGCGACTGGAAATGCGCAATCGCATTTTCGCTCTGCGCACCGGCCTGGGTGCTTACGATCAGGGGACCGCGATCAAACCCGATGCTTTCCAGGCCGCGCTGCACGCAGCCGACCACGACGGTGTCCTCTTGGCAGACAGTATTGCAATAGTCGGTCCCAAGGGCGACGACTTCCTGCAACGCCTCGCCTGACAGGCTCTCGGGCACCCACCAGCTGTAATAGTATTTGCTTCTGTTTGGCCCCAAGGGAACCACTCGCCGAAGGGAAACGGCACCGTGGATCGGAAACACCTCGACCACGTTGTTCGGCCAGATGAACCAGCTGTGCAAATCACCATGCAATTCGCGGTCGTGTTTGCGCGCAATGAAATGCCGCAGGAAATTTCCGTAGATATCGCAGGAGTACGAATCCGTTTCATACAATTGCGTGATCGAAGTCGCGTGAACCGAGTCGCAATGGTAGCATTCGTTCAGGTTTTCGACGGACACTTTCCAATTGCAATTGTGCTCGATATCGCGCTCGAATGCGACCTTCATCTTCTCGATCCCGGCCCTGGTCGAAAGCACACCCGCCTCAAGCCCGGGATAGGTGTCCTTTAAGGAAACGGCGTTGTCATCGAGATTCACGAAGATCAGGCCCAGCATCGTTTCAAGCTTGATTTCCCGAAGCTTGATATCGCCCTTGCAGAACCCTTCCACATTCTCGGCTTGCGGCGCACGGAGGAGCTGGCCGTTCAGCCGATAGGACCAAGCATGGTAATGGCAGACGAAAAGTTTGCGATTCCCTGCACCCGTTGCAACCGCATGGGCGCGGTGCTGGCAAACATTGAAAAACGCCCTGATTTCGCCATCCTCACCCTTCGCGATCAGAATGTTCTCGTCCGCGACCTTGGTCGTGAAGTAGTCGCCGGCATTCGCCACCTGACTGATGTGACCGACGAATTGCCAGCTTTTGTAGAAGATCTGCTTCTTGTCGAACTCGAAATGCTTTTCATCCGTGTAGAAGCGGGACGGGATAGTTAGCTGCGCCAATTTGACCTCCTTGTTCTTGCAGTTCCCGCATCAAGCGCGCTGTTCGATCAAAGGGATGCTGAGGAAACTCATGCCAACCAGCGACCCAGGCCCTCGTGACCGGGCCTTGGTTTGCGTTGATGGCACGAGGGTTCAGGCGAATCCAAGTAACCGATGCAGAAACTGACCACTTAGTATGCTAATAATTCTTGTCAGTCAATTTGTATTATATCGCTCACGATTCATCACGACCTGTCAGTTTCTGACCTGCCAAACCGCAGCAGCCTGCGCGGACAGCCACTGCTTTGTATGCGAGGCAACCTCTCCGCCAAGAGCAACGTCACCTCCATCGACGGGCATCAGCCCACTCGAGCTGGCAGGGTACGACACCGCGTCACCCGGTTGCCGCCGCGACGACGCGGAGGCAATGGCGTCTCCGTCCAGAAACGGCCCGCCCAATCCTCAACACCGAGGGCAGGGAACCCGGCGGCATGCGAAAGACTCATCCATGTTAAGAAGTTGTGGCGGAGTGGAAGTCCTTCAGACGGCTTCGGCTTTCGATTTTATCTCATGAAATTCAGTTGGTTACAAGGAATCAGAACAGCTTGAGTCACCCCGGGGCGAAATTTGTGTAACTGAGGTGCCCCAAGATTGTAGACGCTTCTCGAAGCGCCGAACTGTTCGTCGCTGGAAATCGCCGCTGTTACGGGCGCTCAGGCGCGCGCGCGGACAATGGAGACTCGCTCTGGGGTTGAATGGCGGACAGTGAGGGATTCGAACCCTCGAGACGGTTCCCCGCCTACACACTTTCCAGGCGTGCGCCTTCGACCACTCGGCCAACTGTCCGTCGGGCGGTCTTATACCGGGGTGGGTGGCGGCGGCAAGGGGGGTCGGATGGAAGAAACCCGTCTTGCACCTTGCCGGCCAGAGCCTGGCGGTGCCGGCCCTGGCCGGGCGATGGCCAGTTCGGCCCGGCAGGGCCGCGCGCCCTGCCCTGCAGGTTCCGGGCGTCTTTGCGGGCCGGGGGCGGCGCGCGCGCCATCCGCCTGGGTCAGGCGCCGGTCACTCTGCCAGAGACAGCGTCACCCGCCGATTCTGGCGGCCCTTGTTCTCGATCTTGTCGATGGTGACCTGGCCGATCTCGCCCGTGCGCGCGACATGGGTGCCTCCGCAGGGTTGCAGGTCAACCTGCCCCGCCCCGGTGCCGATCCGCACCAGCCGCACCCTGCCCTGCCCCATCGGCGGGCGCACCGACAGCGTCTTGACCAGCGCGGGGTTGGCCAGCAGCTCTTCCTCGGTGATCCAGCTTTCGCCGACCTTCAGATCGGCCTCGATCAGCCCGTTCAGCCGCCGTTCCAGCGCCGCCACATCGCCGGGCGCCTCGGGCATGTCGAAATCCAGCCGCCCGCGCTCGGCCCCGATCTGGCCGCCGGTGACCGGCAGCGGGATCACCACCGACAGAAGGTGCAGCGCGGTATGGATGCGCATGTGGCGATGGCGGCGGTCCCAGTCGATCACCTGGCGCAGGGCCGTGCCCACGGCGGGCAGCGCCAGCGGTTCGGCCGGAACCAGCACCACCGTGCCCCCGACCCCCTTCACCGCCGTCGCGACCGGCAGGCGCCCGCCCGGCCAGATCAGCCAGCCGCTGTCGCCGGGCTGGCCGCCGCCGGTCGGGTAAAAGACGCTGCGGTCGACCTCGATCCCGCCCTCCGGCGTGTGGCCGGTGACCCGGCAGTCGCAATCCTGAAGATAGGCATCGCTGCGGAACAGAAGCTCGGTCATCGCTGATCCCCGTCCGCATCCTCTTCGGCCTCGGGCAGCCCGCCCTCGTATTCCTGCGGTGCGCCCCGGCGTGGGTCAGACGGCGGCGGCGCGACCTGCGGCGGCAGCCCGCCATGGTGGAACACCGCCGCACCTGCAGGCACGGCGATCCCGGCCAGCGCGCGGCCGATCTCCTCGGCATTGCGCAGGGTGATTTCCGACTGGGCGAAGGGAATTTCGATCCCCTCTTCCTCAAAGCGCTTGACGATGGCGTGGTTGATGTCGGTCTTCACCGCCAGCGAGAAGTTGACATCGCGCAGGATCACGCGGATCTCGAAATTCATCGCATCGGCGCCAAAGCCCTGAAAGACGATGTTCGGCGGCGGATTCAGGACCACCAGCGGCTGCGCCTCGGCAATCTCGCGCAGGACCTGCTCGACCTTGCGGGTGTTGGTGCCGAAGGCCACGCCCACCGGCACGATCAGCCGTCCGGCCAGGCCAAACCGCGTCCAGTTCTTGACCTGCTGGCTGACCAGATCGCCGTTGGGCACGATGACCATGGTCCGGTCAAAGGTCTGCACCTTGGTCGAGCGCACCGAGATCGACTTGACGATCCCCTGCACGCCTCCGACCTCGATCCAGTCGCCTTCCGATACCGGCCGCTCGATCAACAGGATGATGCCCGACACGAAATTCTGCACGATGTTCTGCAGGCCGAACCCGATGCCGACCGACAGGGCACCGGCCACGATGGCCAGGCCCGACAGGTCGATCCCGGTCGCGTTGATCGCGATCAGCGCGGCGATGAAGATGCCGACATAGCCCGTGCCCGAGACGATGGCGGTCTGCCCGCCGCGGTCCAGCTTGGTGCGCGGCAGGATCGAATTCTTCAGCGCGCCCTGGAACAGCCGCGTGACCAGGAAGCCCGCCAGAAAGATCAGCACGAACAGCAGGAAGACCGTGGGCGAGATCCGCGTGTCGCCCATCTGAAAGCCTTCGCGGAACCGCGTCCACAGCTCGGTCAGGTCGCTGATCCGCGCGCCCCAGACCAGCGCCAGGACCGGCAGCGCCAGCAGCGTCAGGGCAAAGCCCACCAGCACCGGCACCAGCCCGTCGCCCTCGACCCGTTCCTCGCCCGGGGTCACCATCGTCCACAGATCCGATACAAGCCGCTGCAAGACCAGAACGACCGTGACCAGACCCAGCGTCAGGATCGCCGGAAAGATCAGCGCGCGTCCCGCCGCGACATAGCCCGCCGCCGCCAGCAGGGGCCCGACAATGCCTATGACCGCAAGACCCCGCGCCAGAAGACCCAGGAGCGTCAGCGTGTAATTCGACTCGCCCGCCCCGGCCACACCGGCGCGCAGCACCCGCCCCGTTCGCCACAGCAACAGCCCGCCCGCCACCAGAACCGGGAAGGTCGCCGTCGCCGTCACCGCATCGGAATAGCTTTGCGCATCCATCGCCACGCTGCGCAGCATGTCGGCCGCCAGCACCAGCCCCAGCATGGTCGCCAGAAACCGGCCTTCGGCCCGGCGCTCATCTGGCATGGGCAGCACGGCATCCTCGCCCTGCACGCGCGGGAAAGCCCGTCCGCCCAGCCAGGCCGCCAGGAACACCGCAAGGCCCATCACCGGCAGCGCCATCGCCACGCGGGTGCTGATCTCGCCCAGCAGATGGCTGGAAATCAGCGCGCCGGCCAGCGCGACCATGCCCAGTGTCGGCACCGCCACCTGCCCCAGCGAGGCGACCAGCGACAGGACCCGCCGCCGTGCCACCGACCCGCCCGCCTGCAACCTGTCGACGAAACGCTCGATAAAGGCGCGGGCATAAATCGCCAGTGCCACCCAGACCACCAGCAGAAGAAGGATCAGGGGCAGATTGTCGAAAAAGGCCGCGCGCTGCCCTTCGTCGGTCCAGCCGCTACTGGTCTCGTCCCACAATTGCAGCAGCGTGTCCGAGATGCCGACCGCCGCCTCGGGCCAGTTCTGCGGGTTCACCGGCGCGGGCCAAAGCTGCAACAGCTGGTCCGCCTGCCGGTCGCGCAATGTCCCGTCGATCTCGCGGATCAACCCGTCGGCCCGGCGATAGGCCTCTTCTGCGGCGATGCCCGGCGCCTGAAGCTTGACCATCTGATCGGCCAGCTCGCTGCGCCGCGCCGCGATTTCCGGCGCCTCGGTCTCGCCCTCGGCGGGGGCCGGGCCAAGGGCCGCGACCTGTTCCTTCACCGTCGCGATGCGCGAGGAATTGGCGGTCTGCGCGGTCAGAAGGGCCGCGCGCCATTGCGCAAGCTGGCTGCGCAGCTCTTCCAGCCGCTCATCCGAGATATTGGCATTGCCGATCTCGGCCTCGGCCGCCTCGGCCTTGGCCCGCCAATCGGCATAATCGACCGTCGTCTGGCTTTCGGGCGCGGCCTCCTGCGCCAGGACCCGCCCGGGCGCCGTCGTCAGACCCAGCGTCAGGACAAGCGCCAGCGCCGGGATCAGCCCGCGCAGCGCCACCCGCAATTTCGCCGCCGCCACCGGCCTCACGCCTCTTCGTAGACCGAGGGCAGCGCCCGCGGCGCACGGTCCAGCCAATCGGGCACGGGCAGGCCCTTTTCCTTCAGGAAGGCCGGGTTCCAGACTTTTGACTGATACCGGCTGCCATAGTCGCACAGGATCGTCACGATCGTGTGGCCGGGCCCCATTTCCTTGGCCATCCGCACCGCGCCCGCGATGTTGATCGCGGTCGAGCCGCCCATGCACAGCCCCTCGTCGCGGGCGAGGTCAAAGACATAGGGCAGCGCCTCGGCATCGGGGATGCGCCAGCTGAAATCCGGGGTGAAGCCTTCCAGATTCGCGGTGATGCGGCCCTGGCCGATGCCCTCGGTGATCGAATTGCCGGGGCTTTCGAACACGCCCTTGGTGTAGAAGGAATGCAGCGCCGCGCCTTCGGGGTCGGCAAGGCCGATCTTCACGCCCTTGGGCTGCAAGGCAAGCCCCACCCCCGCCAGCGTCCCGCCACTGCCCACGGCGCAGACAAAGCCATCGACCTTGCCGTCAAGCTGGGTCCAGATTTCCGGCCCGGTCGTCTCGATATGCGACTGGCGGTTTGCGGTATTGTCGAACTGGTTGGCCCAGATCGCGCCATTCGGCTCGGTCCGCGCCAGCGCCTCGGCCAGACGGCCGGAATAGCGGACGTAATTGTTCGGGTTCTTGTAGGGGGCAGCCGGCACCTGCACCAGCTCGGCCCCCGCCAGGCGGATCATGTCCTTCTTTTCCTGGCTCTGCGTTTCCGGGATCACGATGACGGTCTTGAACCCCATCGACGATCCGACCAGCGCCAGCCCGATGCCGGTATTGCCCGCCGTGCCCTCGACGATGGTGCCGCCGGGCTTGAGCTGCCCCTTCGCCACCGCATCACGGATGATGTACAGCGCGGCGCGGTCCTTGACCGATTGGCCCGGGTTCATGAATTCGCATTTGCCCAGGATGGTGCAGCCGGTCATCTCGCTGACGCGGCGCAGCTTCAGAAGCGGCGTGTTGCCGATCGCGGCGGCCAGATCTTCCTGAATATGCATCTCGGGCTTCCTTCACTATTCCGCCTCAGGTGTAGGCAAGCGGCAAGGCAAACTCAAGCCGCCGCAGAAGGTGAGGCAAGGGCTTGCCGCAGGGTCCAGGCCCCGTGACCGTCCGCTTGACACCGCAAAGATAAGCCGAGCCGCGCAGCGCAGATCTTTCCTGCGGAAAGACGGCGCTAGCGGACCATCAGCGCGACGATGCCATTGGCCTCGCCGTCGCGCCTTGTCTCAAGCCCGAAACCCAGATCGGGGAAATAGACCCAGCGGCGCGAGAACCCCGCGCCCGCCCCGGCAAAGACCGCCTCGACCGGGATCGCGCGATATTTGCAGCCCGACAGTTTCACCACCCGCTCGGGCAGGAAGGAATAGCTGACCCGCAACCCGCGTATGCCCTTGCGAACCGCCTCCTGCTCGCCCTTCTCCACCGACCCGAAGCCCGGCAGGGCCACGGCCTCGCCCGCGCCGCGCCGCCCCTCGCGCACCGACCCGGACCAGCCGCCGCCCGCCGCGGGTTCCGGCGGACGCGGATCGAATTTCCAGGTGATGACGGTTTCGCCATCGCGGCCGTTCAGCGTGGTCCGCGTCTCATAGACACCCCAAAGCGACCGGCGGCTGTCGCGCGACAGGGCGGCGGCGGAATCGTAATCCACCAGAACCACGCCGCGATCCTTGCCCGCGCGCACCGTGCCCAGCCGCCCGTCCTGCCGCTTGAAGGTGATGCCCGCGCGCAGATCGCCCGCCTCGACACAGCGCGCCTCGGCCAGCGCCGGGGCCACAAGCGCCAGCGACAGGGCAAGGGAACCAAGGGATTTGGACAGGGACAGGCGCATCACAGGAAACCTCCGCAATAGGGCGATTGCCGCAGTCTTGCACGGTTCGCCCCCGCCGCGCCACGCCGACGCGCGCCGGGGCAAGGGTTTCCGCCGATGGGTTGCCAAACGGTTAACCCGCGGCCAAACGCCTTGAAACGGCGAAAGAAAAAGGGGCGTCCCGCCATGGGACGCCCCTTTTCAGATCTCTGCCGGGCGGGCTCAGCCCTTGGCGGCGACCATCAGGCCCTCGTCCTTGATGACCTTCAGCCCCTCGTCGAGCGATTTCTTCGCCCGCTCGATCAGCACGTCGATCTCGGCGGGCGTGATCACCAAGGGCGGCGAGATGATCATCCGGTCGCCGACATGGCGCATGATCAGGTCATTGGCAAAGCAGCGCTCGCGCACCTTGTAGCCGACCTTGCCTTCTTCGCTGGCGAATTTGGCCCGCTTGGCCTTGTCGGGGGTCAGCGCGATGCTGCCCATCAGACCCGACAGCTTCGCCTCGCCCACCAGCGGGTGATCCGCCAGCGCGGCCCAGCGCTCGGCCAGATAGGGGTTCGCCACGTCGCGCACATGTTCGACCACGCCCTCATCCTGCATGATCCGCAGGTTCTCCAGCGCCACCGCCGCCGCGACCGGATGGCCGCTATAGGTGTAGCCGTGGAAGAACTCGCCGCCCGAGCCGACCACTTCGGCAACCTCGTCGCAGACGATGCTGCCGCCGATGGGCTGATAGCCCGAGGACAGGCCCTTGGCGATGGTCATGATATGCGGCTTGATGCCGAAAGTCTGGCTGCCGAACCAGTTGCCGGTGCGGCCAAAGCCGGTGATGACCTCGTCGGCGATCAGAAGGATGCCGTATTTGTCGCAGATGCGCTGGATTTCCGGCCAGTAGGTCGAGGGCGGAATGATCACGCCGCCCGCGCCCTGCACCGGCTCGCCGATGAAGGCGGCGACCTTGTCGACGCCCAGTTCCTCGATCTTGGCTTCCAGTTCGCGCGCCCGCATCAGGCCGAATTCCTCGGGCGTCATGTCGCCGCCCTCGGCCCACCAATGCGGCTGGCCGATATGGGCGATGCCGTCGATCATGCCGCCATGGGCATGGATCGGCTTCATGCCGCCAAGGCTGCCGCCGCCCATGGTCGAGCCGTGATAGCCGTTCCAGCGCCCGATGATGATGCGCTTCTCGGGCTGGCCCTTGACCTGCCAGTAGCGGCGGGCAAGGCGAATATTGGTGTCATTGGCCTCAGAGCCCGACCCCGCGAAGAAGACATGGTTCAGATCGCCGGGGGCAAGTTCCGCCAGCTTCGCCGCCAGCGCGATCGCGGGCACATGGGTCGTCTGGAAGAAGGTGTTGTAATAGGGCAGTTCCTCGATCTGCCGCGCCGCAACCTGGCCCAGTTCCTTGCGGCCATAGCCGATATTCACGCACCACAGCCCCGCCATGCCGTCCAGGATGCGGTGGCCTTCGCTGTCGGTCAGCCAGACGCCCTCACCGCGCAGGATGACCCGCGCGCCCTTCTTGGCCAGTTCGGCCTTGTCGGTGAACGGGTGAAAATGATGCGCCGCATCCAGCCGCTGCAATTCGGCCGTGGGCAGGTTGTTGGTGATCATGTTCATGGCCAGACCTCATTGGCAGGAATCGGCGGCGAAGGCGCCGTCTGACCGCAGGATAGAGCGGCGCGAGCCCGGCTTCAAGGAATTTGATCAAATTATGAGGTGACGCGACGGCATCTCTGTCAGCGGCCAGCACAGGCGGTCCCCCGGGACGGGGCACAGTCGCGCCGAAAGCCGGGGTCAGACCTCGGCCAGCGCCTGCCGAACCTGATCGATGCCCTGCTGGATGTCGCGCGCCACGGCCTGGCCCAGCGCCGCCGGATCGCCCGCCCGCATCGCGGCCAGCGCCTCGTGATGCTGGTCGGGCAGTCCGGTCTTGCCATTGCGTTCGATCACCACCCGCAAGGACGGCCCTGCCCGCAGCCAAAGCGACCGCGTGATGTCCAGCAGCACGGGCGCCTGCGACAGATCGTACAGCGTGAAATGAAAGGCGTGATTGGCCCGCAGGTAATCGGAAATGCTTCCGGCCCTGATCGCCGCATCGACCCGGTCATCCGCCGCCGCCAGCCGCGCGATCAACGCAGGCGTCAGCCGCGCCGCCGCCATCTCGGCCAGTTTCGGCTCGATGGCCAGGCGCGCGAAAGCCACCTCGTCCAGCATACCCGCCGTCATCTGCGGCACCGCCACGCGGCGATTGTCCTGCAACAACAGCGCACCTTCGGCGATCAGCCGCCGCAGCGCCTCGCGCACCGGGGTCATGCCGGCGCCCAGTTCCTGGATCAGTCCCTGAATCGTCACCGGCTGGCCGGGGGCGAGATGGCCATAAAGCACCATGTCGCGCAGCCGCGCATAGGTCAGCTCATGGGTCGGGATCTTGCGGCTGTCTGCGTCCATGGCCCTCTTGCCCTGTCGAGAGGCCCTTTATGACGCCCCTGCCTGCACATGCAAGAGATGATCAAATTCCCGCTTCGCGCCGCAGCCCCTCGCGCGCCCCATCCAGCCACAGAAGCGACAAAAGCAAAGGCGCGCAGGTGAATTCGCCTGCCCGGGCGCGGGCCATCGCCTCGGCGAAGGGCAGAAGATGGCCGCGGATATCCTCGGCCTCGCCCGGCACGCCATGCACACCGGCCGCGTCTTCGGGCAGGTCGCACAGGCCGATATAGGAATAGATGTATTCGCTGAAGGCACCCGTTGTCGGGTAGTATTCGGCGGCCTTCACCAGCTTTCCGACCGCCAGCCCCGCCTCTTCCAGCGCCTCGCGCCGCGCCGCCTCTTCCGGGGTTTCGCCCGGGTCGATCCGCCCGGCCACCGCCTCGATCTGCCAGGGATTCGCCTCGCCCCGCACCAGGGGCGCCACCCGCATCTGCTCGACCAGCAGCACCCGGTCGCGCAGCGGGTCCCAGGGCAGCAGCGTGACCGCGTCGCAGCCGACAAAGACCTCGCGCCGCACCAGCGGGCTCATCGCGCCGTCAAAGCGGCGGAAGCGCAGTTCCAGCTCCTCGACGGCGAAGAACCCGGCATGGCGCAGGCGGCGCGGCTCTTCCGCCACCGTTCCCGCCGCCAGCCGCAGCCCCCTCGGCGCCCCCTCGGCCAGCGCCCTTAACCGCGAGGCCGCGCGCACCAGCATCGGCCCGCGCCGCGCCAGCAGCCGCTCGGCCGGAACCTGCCCCATCGCCGCGAGGATATCCTCGGCCAAAGCGCGCTCCAGCGCGGCGCTTTCCGCCACATTCCCGCCGGTCGCCGCCAGCCAGAAAGACAGCCGCGCCGGATCAGCGCCCAAAAGCCGCGCCAGCGCGAGATCGTCCAGCCTTGCATCCATGTTCAGCGCCAGCGCCGCCTGGTATATTCCGACAGCGCCCCGCCCAGCAGCCCGCCCAGGATCAGCACGCCCAGAACCCCCACCGTCGCCATGGCGCGCGCCTGTTCCATCATCAGCTTGAACACATCCAGCACCGCCGCCATCGGGCTGCCGCCATAGGCATTGGTGGTCATCGACTTGCGCACCATCAGATACGAGCAGAACAGCAGCAGCGCAAAGAACGCCAGCGTCACCGAGGTGCGCAGCCCCGACCCCATCGCCTCGCCATAGCCCTGCCCCACCAGATTGCCCATCACCCGCCAGCCGATCACCATCCCCATCAGCGCGGTCACCTCGCGAAAGGCGCCGACAGCGGCATTCTCGCCCAGAGACGGCACATGCGCATTGGCCGCCAGCCATCCCACGATGGCAAAGGACAGGGCGGCGACAAGCTTGGCGGCTGTTGGCATGGCTCTCCCTCGGGTTCCCGCCCCTTCAGCCGGGGCGTGTCAGTGTGATCTGCGTCACGTCGCAGTTTCCGCCGTGAAAGGCGCCCGCGCAAGAGGTGAGGTAAAGATCCCACATCCGCCGGAAGCGTTCGTCAAAACCCAGCACGCGCACCTCGTCCCAGCGCGCGAGGAAGGTCTCGCGCCAGCGCCGCAGGGTCTGGCTGTAGCTCTCGCCGAATTCCACGCTGCCCGCGACCCGCAACCCCGCCCTGCGGCCCTGCTCCTGCAAGGCCGACATCGTCGGCAGCATCCCGCCCGGAAAGATGTATTTCTGGATGAAATCGACCTGGCGGCGATACAGCGCCCAGCGGTGTTCCGCCACGGTGATCACCTGCAACACCGCCTGCCGCCCCGGTTTCAGCCGCCCGGCCAGGGCGCTGAAATAGGTCGGCCAGTAGCGCTGCCCCACCGCCTCGAACATCTCGATCGAGGCGACACCGTCATAGAGGCCGCGCTCGTCGCGATAATCGCGCAGCGCGATCTCGACCCGGTCCTCCAGCCCCGCCTTGCGGATGCGGGCGCGGGCGAAGTCGGCCTGGGCCTTCGAGATGGTCAGCCCCGTGACTTTCAGCCCCCGCCGCGCGGCGGCATATTCGGCAAAGCCGCCCCAGCCGCAGCCGATTTCCAGCACATGATCGCCCGTCTTCGCGCCCATCCGGTCGATCACGCTGGCATATTTCGCCTCCTGCGCCCGTTCCAGGCTTTCCTGCCCGCTGGCGAAAAGCGCGCTGGAATAGGTCATGCTGTCATCCAGCCACAGCCGGTAAAACTCATTGCCCAGATCGTAATGCGCTGCGATGTTGCGCCGCGCCTGCCGGTGGCTGTTCGATTGCAGCCAGAAGCGCAGCCGCTCCAGCCCGCGCACAAGACCCATGGCCGGGAAGCCGTCATTCACCGGGTCATTCTCGGGCAGTTGGATCAGGTCCATCAGCGCCTGCAGATCGGGGGTGTCCCAGTCGCCGTCCAGATAGGCCTCGCAAAAGCCCAGCTCGCCCTCGCGCAAGAGGCGCGCGAAAAGATCGGGGCTGATGACCTGAATTTCGGCCCTTGGTCCCGGCCCCGCCCCGCTGGCGCGGAACCGCCGCCCGTCGCGCAGGGTAAAGTCCAGCTCGCCCCGCCCCAGCCGCCCTGCCACCTCGAAGACCCGTGCGAAATAGCGCGGCAGGTCGCGCTGTCCCGTCGTGCTGGTCAGGATGTCCATCCGCGCCTCCCCCGAAAGGCCCAAACGAATTAACCTTTCCCCGGAATCCCCCGCCGCTCAAGCTTTTCCTTGCTGAAGTGCAGCCAAGGCCCTTGCACGGCCCTCGGCCAGCGCGATCAGCGGGCGGGCCGGTGCATCCCTCGGCGAAAGCCCCCAGGCGCGCGGAACGGCATCGAAGTAGGCCAGCGCATCGGCGCCCGGTTCACGCTGCCCCTCGGCCAGCCAGCGGCGGCGATACAGGCCCGCGGGATCGAATTTCTCGGCCTGGGTCTCGGGGTTGAAAATGCGGAAATAGGGTGCGGCATCCGGGCCGGACCCCGCAACCCATTGCCACCCCATCGCATTCGCCGCCGGGTCCCAATCGGTCAGGCAATCGGCGAACCAGTCGAGCCCGATTTTCCAATGGGTCAAGAGATGCTTGGTCAGATAGGAGGCGACAATCATCCTTGCCCGGTTGTGCATCCGCCCCGTCACGAACATCTCGCGCATGGCGGCATCGACAAGGCTCTGCCCCGTGCGGCCCCGCCGCCAGGCCTCGGCATCGTCATTGTCGTCGCGCCAGGGAAAGCCATCCCATTCCGCGCGCCAATTGGCCCGGTCCATCTGCGGGAAATGATAAAGCAGATGCCAGGAAAACTCGCGCCAGGCCAGTTCCGACAGGAATTTCTCAGCCCCCGCCCGGCCCTCGTCACGGGCGCGCAGGGCCGCGTGCCAGACCCGGCGGATGCCGATCTCGCCATAGGTCAGGTTCTCGGACAGGCCCGAGCAGACCTCGCGGTCCAGCCGGTCGCGCATCTGGCGATAGTCTTCGACCGGCCCGTCCAGAAACGCATCCAGCCGGTCGCGCGCGGCGTCGCCGCCCACCGTCTGGTGCGGCCAGACCACCGCGCCACCCCGGTTCATCGCGCGGTCAAGCCGCCAGTCCTCAAGCCTGTCGCCCTTCGGCGCGGGGGCAAGCGCGCGCAGAGCCTTGACCGGCGGCAGCGCCGCAGGCGGGTCGCGGCGGCGCAGCGCGTTCCAATAGGGGGTGAAGACCTTGTAAGGTCCGCCCTGCCCGGTCTGGATCTCCCAGGGCTCGGCCAGCAGATGTCCGGCAAAGCTGCGCGCCTCGACGCCGCTTTCGCGCAGCGCCGCTTTCACCGCGCTGTCGCGGTCGCGCGACGGCCCGTCATAAAGCCGCGACCACCACACACCCGCCGCCCCGGTTTCCGCCACCAGCGCGGCAAGCGCGGGCAGCGCCGCCCCGCGCCGCAGGACAAGCCCCAGCCCCGCCCCTTGCAGCGTCTTTGCGAAAGCCGCGACTGCAAGGCCCAGCCGCCCCTTTGCCGCAGCGCCGATCGCCTCGGTCTCAGGGTCCAGCAGGAAGACCGCGACCAGGGGCCGCCCCGTCGCCGCCGCCGCGTGCAGCATGGGCTGGTCGTCCAGCCGCAGGTCGCGGCGGAACCACAGGATCAGGGGCGCATCCTTGGCTTGGTCAGGCACGGCAGGAACTCCGGTCAGAGGCGGGACAGAGGTTAACAAAGGGTGAATACGTATAGGCCAAGCCTTTGGATTTCCTCATCCCGCCCCTTTGTCCCACCGTGGGACAGTCAGAGCACCCGGTCCAGTGCCGCGATCAGCCGCGTCACCTCTTCCGGGCTGGTATAGTGGACCGCCGACAGGCGCAGCACGCCCTTTTCCAGATCCACCCCCATCGCCGCCAGGGGACGCACGGCATAGAAATCGCCCGCCCAGCAGGCAATGCCCTCGCGGCCCAGCGCCTCGGAGACCGGCTCCGCCGCCCGGCCCAGATCGACCGCCACCGTCGGCGCACGGCGGCCCGCCTCGCGCGGGCCGATCAGCCGCAGATCGTTGCGCCCGCCCAGATAATCCAGCAGCGGCTGGATCGTGACCACTTCCTGCGCCCGCATCAGGTCATGGACGCCACGGTTGCGCGCCGCCGCATCGCCGCCGATGCCATGATGGGCCGCCAGCGCATCGACATAATCCGCCATGCCCGCACAGGCCGCCACCTGCGCATGGTCCGGTCCGGCCGGGGTGTGCCGCTTGTAAAGGGTAGCGTGATTGAAATGGTGCCCCTGCCCCGGCAACTCGAAGCCGAACTCCTTGCGGATCACCATGATGCCCTGATGCGGCCCATAGGTCTTGTAGGCCGAGAACAGATAGACATCCGCCCCCAGCGCCGGCATGTCGGGGAAACCATGCGGGGCATAGCTGACCCCATCCACCACCGTGCGCGCGCCCGCCGCCCTGGCCATGGCGCAGATCGCCGCCACGTCATTGATCTCGGCCACCACATTCGAGCAATGGGGGAAGCACACGAGCCGCACCTTGCCATCGGCCAAAAGCTTGGCCAGCGCCGCCGGGTCAAGCGAACCGGTCGCCGGGTCAAGCTTCCATTCGCGGACCTCGATCCCTTCGTCCGCCAGCCGCCGCCAGACCCCGGAATTCGCCTCGTGATCCTGGTTCGTCACCACGATCGCCGCATCCTGCCCGCGCAACCATTGCCGCACCGCCTGGGCCAGAACATAGGTGTTCGCGCTGGTCGAGGAGCCGAAGGACACTTCCTCCCGCGCCACGCCCATCATCGCGGCCAGCCGGGTGCGCGCCTCATCCATCTCGGCCCCGCCCGCCTGCGCCCCCGGATAGGGCCCATAGGGCTGCACCTTGCGGTCGGTGTAGAAGCGGTGCAACCGCTCGACCACCTGCACGCAGGGATAGCTGCCGCCCGCATTCTCGAAGAAGGCATGGGTCGACAGCACCGGCGAGGCAAAGGCCGGAAACTGGGAACGGACAAAGGAAAGATCGAGGGACATCTGCGGCTCCTACATCAAAGGCCGCGGATCGGGGACGCCTGCGCAGGCGGGAAATCCCGGTCCGCGGCAGGTCTTCCAGCCAGACCCGGCGCTGTCTGCCGCCGGGCCAGAACCGGGCGCGGCCCGGCTTCGCCGCCAGATCTAGCAACCGCCCGCCCAAGGCGCAAGCCGCGCCGGATTGGCCCCCGTTCGATCCCCCTGCGCCGCCGGAACGGGCGCTTTTGCGCGCTCCGCCGCCCCCTTTGCCATATTCCGCAGGCAGCCGGCTTTGCGCCTCTTGCCTGCCGCGCTTGGAATGACCAATGTCATTAGTGGCTTGAGGCAGGAACGCACCTGTCCTAGCGTCTCAACCATGCAGACCGGCGTCTTGGGGAAATCCGTCAGGTCTGGTGCCAACAAGGAGAGAGTATGTCCCGTCACGCCACATTCCTGGCTTGCGCCGCCACCGCGCTTGCCCTTGCCACCACGGCCCGCGCCGCCGACCCGGACCTGACCATCCTTGACTGGGCCGGTTGGGAAATCGACGGCATGCTGCAACCCTATGTCGACAAGTATGGCCAGAAGCCCTCCTATGTCTTCTTCGCCGATGACGACGAGGCGTTCCAGAAAGTCTCGTCCGGCTTCAAGGCCGATGTCGTCCATCCCTGCGCCGCCTCGGTGCCGCGCTACAAGAATGCCGGGCTGATCGAGCCCTGGGATGTCGCCAAGATCCCGGATTTCAAGAACATCCCCGAGCGGATGACCAAGAGCTTCACCGATGCCGAGGGTGTCTGGTTCGTTCCGACCGATTACGCCTATACCGCCATCGCCTATAACACCGAGACGGTCCCGGCCGAAGACGTGGCCTCACTGGCGGTCTTCACCAACGAGAAATATGCCGGCCGCATCTCGATGCCCGACAATACCGACGACGTCTGGTCGCTGGCCTTCCTGGCCACGGGCGTGACCTCATGGGACAACGTCACCGACGAGCAGTTCCAGGCCGCCGCCGACTGGCTGCGCAAGGTCCATCCGAATGTCCGCGCCTATTGGTCGGACCCGTCGGAACTGTCGCAGCTGATGGCTTCGGGCGAAGTGCAGGTCGCCTGGTCGTGGAATGACCCGGTCGCCATCCTGCTGTCCGAGAAATTCCCGGTCGGCTTCAACCGCGCCCCCGCCGAAGGCGCCGCGACCTGGTTCTGCGGCATGGTCAACATGAAGGACGGGCCGGGCAAGGAAGACAAGGCCTATGACTTCATCAACTCGCTCCTGGCGCCGTCCTCGGCCAAGCCTCTGCTCGAGGCGATTGGCTATGCGCTGTCGAACGATGCCGCCATGGCCACGATCGACCCCGCAGAGATGAAGGCCGCCTATGTCGATCCGGTCACCACGACGCTTTTCGCCCAGACCCCGCCCACGCAGGAGCTGCGCGAGAAGATGATCGAGGAATTCGAGATGATCAAATCGGGCTTCTGATCGCCCCTGCATCCGCCACGACGCCCGGGCCTTGTCCCGGGCGTCCGCTTTTCTGCCGCCCGCTGAAAGGGTGTTGGCCGAGGCGTCCCCGGGGGCGCTTCAGATCACACTGCGGATGGCGAAGCTGGAATTGATCCGGCTGACCCCGGGCAGGCGCGACAGGATCTCTTTGTGGACCCGCTCGTAATCGCCCGCGCCCTCGGTTTCCAGCCGCAGCAGGTAATCTTCCTCGCCGGTCATCAGATAGCATTCGCGCACTTCCGGGTGCTTGCGCACTTCGGATTCGAAGGCGTTCAGCACATCCTCGGTCTGGCGCTCAAGGCTGATGCGCACGATCACCACATGCGCCCGGTCCGACGCCGCCCCGGCGACCAGCGCGGTATATCCCCGGATCACGCCCGAGGATTCCAGCATCTGCACCCGGCGCAGACAGGCCGAGGGCGACAGGCCCGCCTCCGCCGCCAGCGCGACATTGGTGATCCGCGCATTGCGCCGCAATGCACGAATCAACGCGCGGTCGATACGATCCAGTTCCGGCATATAATTGCGTCTTTCTTCAAAAAATTGCGCGGATTCGCCTTTGAAGAAGGATAATTGCACGGATGGGCAGGACATTCGATGGATTTTCCACGATGTTCACGCAGAAAGGCGGGCGGAAGGCGCGCGCCGAACGAGGTATCCCACAGATGAAAGTCATCGTCCTTGGCAGCGGCGTCCTGGGCACCGTTTCAGCCTGGTATCTGGCGCAGGCGGGCCATGAGGTCACGGTGATCGACCGCCAGACCGGCCCCGCGCTGGAGACGAGCTTCGCCAATGCGGGCGAGGTCTCCTTCGGCTATTGCAGCCCCTGGGCTGCGCCGGGCATTCCGAAAAAGGCGATCAAGTGGCTGTTGATGAAGCATGCGCCCCTGATCCTGCGCCCCAAGGTCGATGCGGCGATGCTGTCCTGGCTGGTCGCGATGCTGCGCAACTGCACCTCGGCCCGCTATGCGCTGAACAAAAGCCGGATGCTGCGCCTGGCCGATTATTCGCGCACCGCGCTGGCCGAATTGCGCGCCGAAACCGGCATTGCCTATGACGAGCGGATGAAGGGCACGCTGCAACTGTTCCGCACCGAGGCCCAGCTCGAGGCTTCGGCCAAGGACGTCAAGGCGCTCAAGGCCGATGGCATCCCCTGCGAGGTGCTGGACCCGGCCGGCTGCATCGCCCAGGAACCGGCGCTGGCCCAGGCCCGCGACAAGATCGTCGGCGGCTTGCTGACGCCCCTGGACGAGACCGGCGACTGCTTCAAATTCACCAATGCGCTGGCCGATCTGGCGATGGCGAAGGGCGTGACTTTCCGCTGGGGCGAGACGATCCGCCGCGTCCTGACCGAAGGCGGCCGCGCCATAGGGGTTGAGACCGACCGCGGCCAGACCCGCGCCGATGCGGTGGTGATGTGCCTGGGCAGCTATTCGCCCCAGATGCTCGCCCCCCTGGGCATCCGCCTGCCGGTCTATCCGGTCAAGGGCTATTCGCTGACCATCCCGATCACCGATGCCAGCCGCGCCCCGGAATCGACCGTGATGGACGAGACCTACAAGATCGCCATCACCCGGCTGGGCGACCGCATCCGCGTGGGCGGCATGGCCGAGATTTCGGGCTATAACAACCGGCTCGAACCCGCCCGCCGCCGCACGCTGGAACATTCGGTCGCCGATCTTTTCCCCGGCGGCGACACGTCGCAGGCGACGTTCTGGAGCGGGCTGCGCCCGATGACGCCCGATGGCACGCCGGTCATCGGCCCGACCCCGGTCAAGGGCCTGTTCCTGAACACCGGCCATGGCACTTTGGGCTGGACCATGTCCTCGGGCTCGGGCCGGCTGATCGCCGATCTGGTCTCGGGCCGCGCGCCGGAAATCGACGCCAAGGATCTGGCGCTGTCCCGCTACTGACGCGGCAGCGCCCCTGCCGCCCCTGCGGCCTGCCGCAACGGGCTTGCGGCCCGCAGGCCCGGCCCCTATATTCGATCCTGTCCGGGGCAACCCGGACTATGGCGATAAACGCACCTGTAATAATCGGCTCGGACCCGGGGGCGGTACCCGGCGGCTCCACCAGACTTTCCCGTTCATTGCGGGCGTGTGGGGCCGAAATAGGATCGACGAACGACCAAAGAGGCCAGCTTTCGCTCGGTGAGGTACCACCGTTATCGGTCCAAGATCACAGTTGCCAATGACAACCGTGCTCCGGTGGCGCTGGCTGCGTAAGCGGCTCGCAATACCAAACTCAAGTCCCTGCGCTTAGCCGCGTAGGGCGGGGCCTGCAGGAGCCTGGCAACAGAATCCTGCGCTTTCCAAAGATCCTGCCCCAAGGCTCCTGCAAAACGTCCTGTCTCAGGAGCCTGGCAACAGAATCCTGCGCTTCACCAAGATCCTGCCCCAAGGCTCCTGCAAAACGCCCGGCCTCAGGGGCCTGGCAACAGAATCCTGCGCTTCCTCCCGTCCATTTTCTTTGCGCAACGCCGCGTCGCGGCCCATGCTTCAGCCCATGCTGCGCGCGCTTGTCCTTGGCCTTTGCCTTGCTGCCGGACCCGCAGGGGCCTGCGAGACGGCGCTTGTGCTGTCGATCGATGTCTCCGGCTCGATCGACAAGGGCGACTATCGCCTTCAGGCCGAGGGGCTGGCCGCCGCGCTGACCGACCCGACCGTGGCCGATGCGCTGGTCGAGGGGCAGGTGGCGCTGGCAGTGGTGCATTGGTCGGGCGTCGATCAGCAGGCCCTTGTCCTGCCCTGGCAGCGGATGCTGACCCAGGGCGCGGTCCGCCGCTTTGCCGAGGCCGCCGCCCGCGCGCCCCGCGCCTTCGAAGGCTCGGACACGGCGGTCGGTCAAGGCCTGCGCTTCGCCCTGGCGCAATTCCCCGAGGTTGCCGACTGCGACCGCCTTGTCGTCGACATTTCTGGCGACGGGCAGGAAAATACCGGCTTCACCGATGCAAGCGCCCGGTCCGAAGCCCGCGCCATGGGCGTCGCCGTCAATGCCATCGCCTTCGAGGAACCCGGCCCCGCCAGCCCGATCACCCGCTATTACCTGAGCTGGGTTGTCACGCCGGGCGGCTTTGTCATCACCGCGCGCGGATTGCAGGATTATGCCGCCAGCCTGCGCCTGAAACTTCTGCGCGAGCTGTCCAAACCCGTCGGCTGACCCCTGTCCCGGCGCCCGGGCGCAGGCTAGGCTGCGCCAAACGCCCGGAGACGCGCATGGACCTGCCCGATGCCAGCCTGACCATCCTTGCCCTCTGGCTGGACCTGACCGGCACCTTCGTCTTCGGCCTGTCGGGCGGGATGCTGGCGGTGCGGCGGCAGCTTGACCTGTTCGGCGTCATCGTCCTGTCCACCGCCGCCGCCACGGCCGGGGGCGCGATCCGCGACATGGCGATCGGCGACCAGCCCGCCGCCGTGTTGCAGGACCCGCGCATCCTTCTGGCGGCGCTGGCCGCCGGGCTGGTGGCCTTCCTTGCCCATCGCCATGTCGAGCGGCTGAACAAGCCCGTCATGCTGCTTGATGCGCTGGGTCTGGGCGTCTTTGCCGTCTCGGGCACGCAGAAGGCGCTGGAATTCGGGCTGAACCCCGCCGCCGCCTGCCTGATCGGCGTCCTGACCGCCGTGGGCGGCGGCGTGATGCGCGACCTTCTGGTGACAGAGATTCCGCGCGTACTGCGCGAGGATGTCTATGCCGTCGCCGCGATCCTGGGTGCCGTCCTGGTCGTTTGTGGCGACCATCTGGACTGGCCGCCCCTTCTGACTGCCGCGCTGGGCATCAGCCTGACCTTCGCAGTCCGGGTGGCTTCGGTCCGGCTCGGCCTGCGCATCCCGCGCGCCAAGCCTTGACCGGAACAGGCACTGGGCCTAAGCCATCGTTCATGGGGTCCGCGAACGCCCCGTGAGGCCCCGGCCCAAGGCTCGCATCCCTGACCCTTCGCCAAGGATGCCACCATGCCCGCTTTCGGCCAGATCGCCCCCGCCCAGTTGATGCGCCTGATCGGCACGCCCGATGCGCCGCTGATCCTTGATGTCCGCCTGCCCGAGGATCTGGACAGCCTGCCCCGCCTGATCCCGACCACCCGCCTCTGCCGCCATGACGCGCTGGACGGTCTTGCCGCGCCGCCCGGCCGCGTCGTCGTGATCTGCATGAGGGGCCGCAAGCTTTCCGAAGGCGCGGCGGCGCTTTTGCGCGCACGCGGCTGGCAGGCCGAGGTGCTGGAAGGCGGCGCCGCCGCCTGGGCCGAGGCGGGCCTGCCGATGATCCCGCGCGCCGCCCTGCCGCAGACGCGCCTCTGGGTCACGCGCCAGCGCCCCAAGATCGACCGCATCGCCTGCCCCTGGCTGATCCGCCGCTTCATCGACCCGCAGGCGCAGTTCCTTTACGTCGCGCCCGCCGAAGTGCCCGCCGTGGCCGAACGCTTCGGGGCCATTCCCTATGACATCCCCGATGTGACCTTCAGCCACCGCGGCGATCTGTGCAGCTTCGACGCCATGCTGCAGGATTTCGGCCTGATGACCGCGGCGCTGGCGCGCATGGCGACAGTGATCCGCGCCGCCGATACCGACCGCCATGATCTTGCGCCGCAGGCCGCTGGGCTTCTGGCGCTGTCAGTCGGATTGTCACGCCAGTTTCGCGATGACCTGCAACAGCTTGAGGCCGGAATGATTCTGTATGACGCCCTGTATCGCTGGGCCCGCGACGGGTTCGACGAAGGCCATGACTGGCCTGCGGGGCGGCCGGCATGACCTCTGGCATGACGCCCTCGCTGGACGAGCTGACCCGCACCTTTGCCCGCATCGGCTTTCTGTCCTTTGGCGGTCCTGCCGCGCAGATCGCGCTGATGCACCGGATCGTGCTGGACGAGAAGCGCTGGGTCGACGAGGCCGATTACCTGCGCGCCCTGTCGCTGTGCATGCTTCTGCCGGGGCCAGAGGCCATGCAGCTTGCGACCTGGATCGGCTGGAAGCTGCACGGGGTCAGGGGCGGGCTGATCGCGGGCGGGCTGTTCGTCCTGCCCGGGGCCTGCGTCGTTCTGGCGCTGAGCATGATCTACGCCGCCTTCGGCCAGGTGCCGCTGGTCGCGGCGCTGTTCGCGGGCGTGCAGGCCGCGGTCATCGCCATCGTGATCGAGGCGCTGCTGCGCGTGGCCAGGCGGGCGCTGAAGTCGCGCGCGGCCTATCTGGTGGCCCTGGCCGCCTTTGTCGGCCTGTTCTTCCTGCACCTGCCCTTCCCGGTGATCATCCTGGCCGCCGGTCTCTGGGGCTATCTGCGCAGCGCTGCCGCGCCCGCCCCTTTGCCGCCGCCGCAGCCCGGCGCCCTGTCCGAAAGCCTGCGCGCGGCCGCGGCCTGGCTGGCGATCTGGCTGCTGCCCCTGGCCGCGCTTTGGGCCACCGCCCCGCAGCGTCTGGTCGAGATCGGCATCTTCTTTTCGAAACTCGCCGTCCTGACCTTTGGCGGCGCCTATGCCGTTCTGGCCTGGATGGCGCAGGAGGTGGTCGAGGACAAGGCCTGGCTGACGCTCAGGCAGATGATGGACGGGTTGGGCCTGGCCGAGACGACGCCGGGGCCGCTGATCCTGGTCAATGAATTCGTGGCCTATATGGCCGGGCATGGCGCGGGCGGTTGGGCGATGGGCCTTGCCGGGGCCGCCATAGCGCTGTGGATGACCTTCATCCCCTGCTTCCTGTTCATCTTCGCGCTGGCGCCCTTTGTCCAGCGCCTGACCCATATGCCGCGCCTCTCGGGGGCGCTGGCCGCCATCACCGCTGCCGTGGTGGGCGTGATCGCCAATCTGTCGCTGTGGTTCGCGCTGCATGTCCTGTTCGGCACGGTCAGCGAGGCGCGGCTGGGGCCGGTTCACCTGGCTTTGCCCGAGCCTTCGACCCTGCGACCGGCCATCGCGCTGATCGCGCTTGGCGCGGGCTTTCTGTTGCTGCGCAGGCATTGGCCGCTTCTTCTGGTGCTGGCGCTTTCGGCGGCGGCCTCGGTGCTGGCCGCGGCTTTCGGCTGGGCATGATGGCGGCATGACCCCCGCCCCCTCTTCCCTTGCCGAACGAATCCCCTATGCTGGCGCTCAATTGGAAGGGATCGATCATGGCGCGCGGCATTGATTACGGCAACCTCATGCACCAGGCGATGCGCGGCCTGATCCAGACCGTGCTGGAAGACGTCGCCCGGGACGGCCTGCCCGGGGCGCACCACTTCTTCATCACTTTCGACACCACCCATCCCGGCGTCGCCATCGCCGATTGGCTTCATGCCCGCTACCCGTCGGAAATGACCGTGGTGCTGCAGCACTGGTACGAGAATCTGGAAGTCACCGACGAGGGCTTCTCGGTCACGCTGAATTTCGGCAACCAGCCCGAACCGCTTGTCATCCCCTTCGACGCGGTGCGCACCTTTGTCGACCCGTCGGTCGAATTCGGCCTGCGCTTCGAAAGCCACGACGAAGAAGACGAGGATGAGGAGGACGGCGACGATCCCGAGGGCGATGGCGATGACACGCCGCGCCCCGAGGCCGAGGTCGTCAGCCTCGACAAGTTCCGCAAGACCTGAACCTTGGAAAGCGATCTCGCCCTTTTCCGCCGTCGGCTTCTCAAGAACCCGCGGCAGGTCTCTGCCATCGCGCCGTCCTCGCGCACGCTGGCGCGCGCCATGACACTGGGCCTTGGTCCGCAATCGGGCCGGGTGGTGGAATTCGGCCCCGGCACCGGCCGCTTCACCGAAGCCATCCTGGCGCGCGGCGTGCCGCCCGCCAACCTGACGCTGTTCGAGCTGGATGAGGAATTCGTCGCCCATCTGCGCGCCAAGTTTCCCGGCGTGACCGTGCATCAGGCCGGAGCCGAGACGGCAGCCGATCTGATGGATGCCGGGGTTCAGGTGGTGATCTCGGGCCTGCCGCTGCTGTCCATGCCCGAAACGGTGCGCGAAGGCATTGTCGGCGCGGCCTTCAAGGTGCTTGGCCCGCGCGGCACCTATGTGCAATTCACCTATGGCCCGCGCCCGCCCCTGCCGCCCGAACAGATCGCCAGCCTTGGCCTCAAGGTCGATCGCGGCTTCAAGGTCTGGGCCAACCTGCCCCCCGCCCGCGTCTACCGCTTCCGCCGGACCTGACCGCCATCCCCTGCCGGTTTGGTATGCCACGGTATGCCGATTGATTTCGCGGCGCTGCGGCGCTATCGGGGGCCGCGAGAGCATTGCAGGAGTCTTCCGATGACCGCGACCCGTACCGAGACCGACAGCTTTGGCCCGCTGGAGGTTCCTTCCGACAAGTATTGGGGCGCGCAGACCCAGCGCTCGATCATCAATTTCCCGATCGGCTGGGAAAAACAGCCCGTCCCGGTGATCCGCGCCCTTGGGGTGATCAAGAAGGCCGCGGCCACCGTGAACGCCGCCCAGGGCGATCTGGATGCCGCCCTGGCCGAGGCGATCAAGGCCGCCGCTCAGGAAGTGATCGAGGGCAAGTTCGACGACAATTTCCCGCTGGTCGTCTGGCAGACCGGCTCGGGCACGCAGTCGAACATGAACGCGAACGAGGTAATCTCGAACCGCGCCATCGAGATGCTGGGCGGGGTGATGGGGTCGAAAAAGCCCGTCCATCCGAATGACCATGTGAACATGGGCCAGTCCTCGAACGACACATTCCCGACCGCCATGCATGTGGCCATCGGCATGCATGCCCGCGACGTGCTGATCCCGGGGCTGGAGAAGCTGTCCAAGGCGCTCTGGGCCAAGGTCGAGGAGTTCAAGGACATCATCAAGATCGGCCGCACCCATACCCAGGATGCGACGCCGCTGACGCTGGGCCAGGAATTCTCGGGCTATGCGACCCAGGTCGACAAGGGCATCGCCCGGGTCAAGATGTGCCTGGGCGACATTTACGAACTCGCCCAGGGCGGCACTGCCGTTGGCACCGGGCTGAACACCCGCAAGGGCTATGACGCCGCCGTCGCGGCCGAGATCGCCAAGATCACCAACCTGCCCTTCGTCACCGCGCCCAACAAGTTCGAGGCGCTGGCCGCGCATGACGCGATGGTCATGTTCTCGGGCGCGCTGAAAACCGTCGCCGCCGCTCTGTTCAAGATCGCCAATGACCTGCGGCTTCTGGGCTCGGGCCCGCGCTCGGGCCTGGGCGAGCTGATCCTGCCCGAGAACGAGCCCGGCTCCTCGATCATGCCGGGCAAGGTCAACCCGACCCAGGCTGAGGCGCTGACCATGGTCTGCGCCCATGTCATGGGCAATGACGCGGCAGTGGGTTTCGCCGGGTCGCAGGGCCATTTCGAGCTGAACGTCTACAACCCGATGATGTCCTATAACGTGCTGCAATCGATGCAGCTTCTGGGCGATGCGGCCTCGTCCTTCACCGACAACATGGTGGTCGGCACCCAGGCCAATGTGGCGCGGATCGACAAGCTGATGAAGGAAAGCCTGATGCTGGTGACAGCCCTGGCCCCGACCATCGGCTATGACAACGCCACCAAGGTCGCGAAGACCGCGCACAAGAACGGCACCACCCTGCGCGAAGAGGCGATTGCCCTGGGCTTTGTCGATGCCGAGACCTTCGATCGCGTGGTGCGGCCCGAAGACATGATCGGCCCGAAAGGCTGATGGCCGAGATCGTCAACCTGCGCACGGCACGCAAGCAGGCGGCCCGCAAGGCCGCCCGCAGTGTGGCCGATGCCCAGGCGGCGAAATTCGGGCGCAGCAAGGCCGAGAAAGAGTTGCAGCAGGCGCGCGCCGACAAGGCGGCGCGCGATCTCGATGCCCATCACCGCGACCGCGAGCAGGATCAGGATTAACCGGCATTTAACCACCCTGCGTGAGGCTCTTGCGCAGGAGGTGACAGAATGACCGCCCTGCCACAGTATCTCAGCGCCGATCAATGGATCAGGCATCTGTTTTCGTCACAGGCCGCGCAGGAAGGTGGCGTGATCCGCCGCAAGCTGCGCGACATCGAGCGCATCGTGGGCCGCGAGATATTTCTGGCGGAGATGCGGCGCAGGGGCTTTGCGGTGGTCGAGAATGCCGGGCAATTCGTGATCTTCTGCAACTGCGAACCAATCCGCCGCGTCGCCTGAACGATTTCTTCGAAGAAATCGTGCCGGAGCCTTCAAAGGCTCCGAACCGGAGTTTTCGAAAACTCCGGTTGGCGCTTGAGCGACCCCCGGGCTAGACAGGCATCATGTCCGCCCGCCCGATCAAACACTCGCTGACCCTCCGGGGCCACCGCACCAGCGTCTCGCTCGAATCAGAGTTCTGGGACGCTTTCCGCAGCATCGCCGCCGAACGCGGCCAAAGCCTCAACGACCTTGCCGCCGAAATCGACGGCAGCCGCGCGCCCGACACCGGCCTCGCCTCGGCGATCCGGGTCTTCGTGCTGAACCGCTACCGCTCCGCCGCGCGCTGAAGCGCGGGCACCAGATCGCCATAGCCGGTAAAGCGCCGCTCATAATCCAGACCCAGCCGCGCCGCGCAGTCGCGCGCCTTGGCATCCAGGGCTGGGTCCTCGGTCTGGGCCTGATAGACCAGCTTGGTGTAATTGCCGAACAGCATGTCGCGCAGCTCGGGGTGGCGGTCCAGCCCCATGGGCTTCCAGACGAAGGCATCGAACTGCCGCACCAGGAAATCGGTCAGGTAAAAGGCGGTGAACTCGGTCTCCGACTTCTCGGCAAAGACCGTATTCCCTTCAAAGAACGAATAGCAATGCGGGCCCTCAATCATCTCGACGCCCAGTTCCTTGCACTTTTCCTGCAATTGCCCGCCCGTGCCGCAATCGGCATAGACCACCAGAACCGCAGCATAGTCGTCCCGCCGCTCCAGCACCGCCTGTTCCACCGCCGCAGTGATCCGGTCAGGCCAGAGATGCAGCTTGGCGGGCAGGCATTGCAGGTCGAGATGGTTCCAGCCATTCGCCGCCTTCACCGCCAGGATCTCATGCGCCAGCGCGCCACAGGCGATCAGCAGCACCCGGCCCGTCTGTGCGGGTGCCAGCCCCGTCTCGGTCAGAACCGCATCATCAGGGGCATCAGGCGACTTCCCGGCGCCTAGCGCCACTGCCGCGCGCCCAGGATCAGGCTGCCCATCACCGCCGCGAAAGACAGCGCCAGAAGCGGCACATGCGCCCAAAGCGCCAGCACCAGCGTCGTTCCCGCCGCAAGGATCACGAGGCAGAGCATCCCGAGGAAATGGGTCAATGGCATCATCCAGCCCTCCACACATCAAATGTGGTCCCCCTTTTCGCGGAATCCAAGTCACGAAACGACGAGACCCCGGAAATTCCGGGGCCTCTGCAAGACATCGCCGAAAATTCCGGCTCAGGCGCCCAGCTGGTTGTGCTTGCGCGCCACGAAGGTCTTGGCGGTTTCCACCGCCACGGCGGCATCGCGGCAATAGGCATCGGCGCCGATCGCCTTACCAAATTCCTCGTTCAAGGGCGCGCCGCCCACGAGGACGATGTAATCCTCGCGCATGCCCTTTTCCTTCATCGTGTCGATCACGACTTTCATATAGGGCATGGTCGTAGTCAGCAGCGCCGACATGCCCAGGATATCGGGCTTCTCGGCCTCAAGCGCGTCGAGATACTTCTCGACCGAATTGTTGATGCCCAGGTCCAGCACTTCGAAGCCCGCGCCTTCCATCATCATCGCGACAAGGTTCTTGCCGATGTCATGGATGTCGCCCTTGACGGTGCCGATCACCATCTTGCCCATGCGGGGCGCGCCGGTTTCCGCCAGCAAGGGCTTGAGGATATGCATCCCCGCCTTCATCGCATTGGCCGAGAGCAGCACTTCCGGCACGAACAGGATGCCGTCGCGGAAATCGTCGCCGACGATCTTCATCCCCGCCACCAGCGCCTTGGTCAGGACGTCATAGGGCGTCCAGCCGCGCTCCAGCAGGATCTCGGTGCCTTCCTCGATCTCTTCCTTGAGACCGTCATAGAGGTCGTCATGCATCTGCAAGACCAGCTCGTCATCGGGCAGTTCGGAAAGGATGATCTCGTCGTCGGCCATCTGGGCGCTCCACGAAAGGGCGGTGTCTGCCTGTTGCATGGGCCGAAAGCGCCCCTGCCACTTCTCATTTAGCGACATGCCCGGAATGAAAGCCGACAGCAAGAAAAATGCGCAGGGACGGGGATGGCAAATGTTCCATCTTTGTTCTAATCTGACCGATATGGAGACGCCCCCTCACCCCTCGCTTTTGCCAGGTCAGCGCCCGCGCGCCCGCGGGGCGGGCTCGAACGAGACCGGGCGGTATGAGGCGACCCGGCGCGAGGCCGCCGATGACGGCTGGGACCTGCCCGAGGAGGACCGGCTGATCGTCACCGAGGTCCGGCTGGAAAGGCCGCGCTCGGCGCTCAGCTGGAACCGCTCGCCCGACCTGCCCTTCGACCGCAGCATCAACCCCTATCGCGGCTGCGAACATGGCTGCATCTACTGCTTCGCCCGCCCGACCCATGCTTACCTGAACCTGTCGCCCGGCCTCGATTTCGAAACCCGGCTGGTCGCGCGCCCCGGCATCGGCGCGGTGCTCGACCGCGAATTGCGCGCCCGCAGCTACCGCGTCGCAACGGTGGCGCTGGGTACGAACACCGACCCCTACCAGCCGATCGAGGCGAAGCACCGGGTGATGCGCGAAATTCTCGAGGTTCTCTCCGCCTTCAACCACCCCACGGCGATCACCACCAAGGGCACGCTGATCGAACGCGATCTCGACATCCTCGCCCCGATGGCGGCGCGGGGCCTCTTGCGGGTCGGCATTTCCCTTCCCACGCTCGACCCCGGCCTGGCGCGCCGGATGGAACCCCGCGCCGCCGCCCCCGCCCGGCGGCTGGCGGTGATCCGGCGGCTCGCGCAGGCTGGCATTCCAGTGCGGGTGATGGTCGCCCCCGTCATCCCCGGCCTGACCGATCACGAGCTTGAGCCGATCCTTGCCGCCGCGCGCGAGGCCGGGGCGCAGGGCGCAAGCTGGATCATGCTGCGCCTGCCGCTGGAGGTCGCCCCCCTGTTCCGCGACTGGCTGGAGCGCCGCGAACCGGGCCGCGCCGCCAAGGTCATGGCGCGCGTGCGCGAAAGCCGGGGCGGCAAGGACTATGACGCCGCCTGGGGGCAAAGGATGCGGGGCGAGGGGCTGTGGTCACGGCTGATCGCGCAGCGCTTCGACAAGGCCTGCGCGCGGCTGGGCTATACCAACCACCTGCCGCCCCTGCGCTGCGACCTGTTCCAGCCACCCCTGGCGCGGGGCGACCAGCCAAGCCTGTTCTGAGCGGGCCAAGTTCCTTCGACGAAAATTGCCCGGCGTTTTCGAAAACGCCGGGCTGCGCGTCTATCCCCGCCGTCCGCGCCGTTCGCGCCGCACCGGGCCTTCGCCATCCGTCCCGTCCGAAGCCGAGGAGAAGCCGCCCAGATGCGCGGAGATGTCTTCCAGGGTCGGCACCGGCCCCTTGGGGCGGCTTTCCAGCGCGGCGCGCATCGCGCGCAGATGCTCAGGCATGGTGCCGCAGCAGCCGCCGATGATCCGCACCCCCGCGTCGCGGGCCAGGACGGCATATTCCGCCATCAACTCGGGCGTGCCGTCGTAATGGATATGGCCATCGTGATACTTTGGAATTCCGGCATTGCCCTTGGCGATGATCGGACGATGCGCCCCCGCGCCGACAAAGCCCATGACCGTGCGCATCAGGTCGCTTGCCCCCACGCCGCAATTGGCGCCAAAGGCGATCGGGGGGTTGGGCAGTTTCTCGACCAGTTCGGCCATCGCCGCCGAGGTCACGCCCATCATCGTGCGCCCCGCCGTGTCAAAGCTCATCGTGCCGC
>Ga0209369_1000642_pt1 | contig 32088 bp, 29 predicted proteins | sample EBPBio142010_DNA_FD_185865 | JGI IMG/M metagenome (GOLD analysis project Ga0209369, IMG submission 185865) | Wastewater treatment Type I Accumulibacter community from EBPR Bioreactor in Madison, WI, USA - Reactor 1_10/4/2010_ DNA (SPAdes)... | ecosystem: Engineered > Bioreactor > EBPR >... | reverse complement strand
TGGCCTTGGGCAGAGCCATCACTTCACCCCCGCGCCTTCGGCGGCCAGGATATTGGCATAGCCGTTGTTCTCGACCTCAAGCGCCAGTTCGGGCCCGCCGCTGCGGATGATCCGCCCCGCCGCCATGATATGCACCACGTCAGGTTTGATATGGTCCAGAAGCCGTTGATAATGCGTGATGACCAGGAATGCCCGGCTCGGGTCGCGCAGCGCGTTCACGCCCTCGGCCACCAGTTTCATCGCATCGACATCCAGGCCCGAGTCGGTCTCGTCAAGGATGCACATCTTCGGTTCCAGCATCGCCATTTGCAGGATCTCGTTGCGCTTCTTCTCGCCGCCCGAAAAACCCACATTGACGGGGCGCTTCAGCATTTCGGCGTCGATCTTCAGCTTCTTGGCCTTTTCGCGCACCAGCTTGAGGAAATCGCCCGCCGAAAGTTCCTCTTCGCCGCGCGCCTTGCGCTGCGCGTTCACCGCGGTGCGCAGGAAGGTCATGTTGCCGACGCCAGGGATCTCGACCGGGTATTGGAAGGCCAGGAACAGGCCGGCCGCCGCACGTTCCTCGGGCTCCATCTCCAGAAGCGCCTCGCCATCAAGGCTGGCTTCGCCATCGGTGACGTCATAGCCCTCGCGGCCGGCCAGAACATAGGACAGCGTAGACTTGCCCGAGCCGTTCGGCCCCATGATCGCATGGACTTCACCCGGGTTCACGACCAGATCGACCCCACGCAGGATCACCTTGTCCTCTTCCTCAAGTTTCACATGCAGGTTCTTGATCTCAAGCATCTTTCTCTCCTTACACCGGCTGCATCAGCGCGCTTGCGTAAGCGCGGAGGCGGTCGGGGGTCAGTGTCATCGGGGTCAGATCGAACCGCGCCATGCGGCCGATCAAAGCGGTGGGCGCCATCAGCGCCTCGGCCTTGTGATAGGCCGCGCGCGGGAAATAATCGTCGAAGAACAGGGTGACAGGCCGGGTGATCGAATAGGCCACTGTCAGAAAGCAGCCCAAGCGGAACCGGCCGTCGACCAGCACGACATCGGGGTGAAGAAACCCGGGCATATCCCAGATTTTCAAGGAATAATCCGGCCAATGCCTGGCGCGCGATTCATCTTCCGGGTGGCCCCAGTCGCCTGTCGGGCCGATATCGACATGCAGCACATGCGCGGCTTTGCCCGCCAGCGCATGGCGCATCATCCCGGCCCATTTCGCGTCGCTTTCCACGGCCCAGACCGTGGCCCCCAGCTCGGCCGCCATGATGGTCGAGCCGCCCGAGCCATATTCCAGAACCGTCGCCGCCGTCGCATAGGCATCGCGCAGCGCCGCAGCCTCGGCATCGGGCAGCGTGACCTCGGGTCGCGACCGTGCCATCGCCTCAGCCATTCCGGCCCCCTGCCTCGGCAGCGGTCAGAAGCTGAAGCTCACCCCGCGGAACACTAGCGAATTTGGCTCGGTCATCGAGGTGATCTTTGCCACCCAGATCGGCGAAAAAGCCCGGTCGAAGAAGGCCGGGTAAGCATGAACGAAATTGTGGAAAAACAGCATTCCGAACGCCACGCCCAGCAGTTTCGGCACAAGCAGCGCCCGGGCGCGCAGGCCCAGCACATGGGTCAACAGCAGCGCGATGCAGCTCGTGGCCAGCGCGGTGATCGCCATATCCAGATCGGGGCTTTCCGGCGCATGTGGCACGCCCAGCAGGATCCACTGGCCGTACAGATACAGTCCATAGCTTGCCAGCCCAAACGCCATGCAGAGCGGAAAGGACAGCGAATGACGCGCATTCGCGACCATCTCCGCCAGGCCGCCCCTGCGGCGCCGGTTGCGCGGCACATAGCTGAAGGTCAGGTCCTGACCCACAAAGACCGTTGCGCGCGTGCTGCCCTGACCGGCGGCGATGCGCGCGATCCGGTCGTGGAATTCCAGCTTCTGCGCCGTCAGCATCGTGCCGTCCCCGTCCCTTGGCCTTCACCAAGGAAAGCCCGGCGGCATGGCCGCAATGGGACGGCATTGCATCAAATGCAAGATAACCGGGGCAAAGCTGTGTCACGCCCCTACCCCACGCTGCCTTCCAGGCTGATCGCCACCAGGCTTTGCGCCTCCATGGCAAATTCCATCGGCAGGGCTTGCAGCACTTCCTTGCAGAACCCGTTCACCACCAGCGCCACGGCCTCTTCCTCGTCCATCCCGCGCGAGCGGCAGTAGAAGAGCTGGTCCTCATCGACCTTCGAGGTGGTCGCCTCATGCTCGCAGCGCGAGGAATTGTTGCGCACTTCGATATACGGCACCGTATGGGCCCCGCATTTGTCGCCGATCAGCAGGCTGTCGCATTGGGTATAGTTGCGGCTGCCCGTCGCCTTGGGGTGCACCGAGACCAGGCCGCGATAGGTGTTCTGCGCGCGCCCCGCCGAGATCCCCTTGGACACGATCCGGGATTTCGTGTTGCGGCCCAGATGGATCATCTTGGTGCCGGTATCGGCCTGCTGGGCATTGTTGGCGATGGCGATCGAGTAGAACTCGCCCTGGCTGTCATGGCCGCGCAGGATGCAGGACGGGTATTTCCAGGTGATCGCTGACCCGGTTTCCACCTGGGTCCACATCACCTTGGCCCGGTCGCCCCGGCAATCGGCGCGCTTGGTGACGAAATTGTAGATGCCGCCCTTGCCGTTCTCGTCGCCCGGATACCAGTTCTGGACGGTCGAGTACTTCACTTCGGCATCTTCCAGGATGACGATCTCCACCACCGCGGCATGAAGCTGGTGGGTGTCGCGCTTGGGCGCGGTGCAGCCCTCAAGGTAGCTGACATAGCCGCCCTTGTCGCAGATGATCAGCGTGCGTTCGAACTGTCCGGTGTTTTCCGCATTGATGCGGAAGTAAGTCGACAGTTCCATCGGGCAGCGCGTGCCCGGCGGGATGTAGACGAAGGAGCCGTCGCTGAAGACGGCGCTGTTCAGCGTGGCGAAGAAATTGTCAGACTGCGGCACGACCGAGCCGAGATATTTCTGCACAAGCTCGGGGTAATCGCGGATCGCCTCGGAGATCGGGCAGAAGATCACGCCGGCCTTCTTCAGCTCTTCCTTGAAGGTCGTGCCGACGCTCACGCTGTCAAAGACCGCATCCACCGCGACGCGGCGTTCGCCCTCGGGCGCCTCGACCCCGGCCAGGATCGCCTGTTCCTTCAGCGGAATACCCAGCTTGGCATAGGTGGCCAGAAGCTTTGGGTCCACTTCATCCAGAGACTTAGGTTTGTTGTCGAAGCCCTTGGGTTTGGCATAATAATACTGATCCTGATAGTCGATCTCGGGGTAATGCAGCATGGCCCAGCGGGGTTCTTCCATCTGCAGCCAGCGGCGATAGGCGGCCAGACGCCAGTCCAGCATCCATTCCGGCTCGCCGTTCTTTTCGCTGATCAGGCGGACGATGTCTTCCGACAGGCCCTTGGGCGCGAATTCGGTCTCGATGTCGGTTTCCCAGCCGTACTTGTACTTGCCGGACATGGCCTGGACGGTCTCGATCGTCTCGCGGTCCACGCCCTCGCGGATGTCTTCGATCACCGGCTTGTTCATCGCATCATTCCCGTCATGCGGCCCGCGCCCGGGCCTTGGCATAGGCTTTGGTCCAGGCATCAGCGAACCGCAGCACATCCGTTTCCGTCACACCCGGCCCGATCGAGATGCGGATCGCCTGACCCGCCTCGGCCTCGCCGTATCCCATCGCCCGCAGCACTTTCGAGGCCCGGACCTTGCCGCTGGAACAGGCCGACCCGGCCGATACCGCGAACCCGGCCAGATCCATCGCCATCACCTGCGTCTCGCCCTTCCAGCCGGGGGCGATCAGGCACAGGGTATTGGGCAGGCGCTGCGAGGCTTTCCCGACGGAAATAGTATTCTTTTCCGCCGCCAGCAATGCTGATTCTAGAATATTTCTAATTTGGGCCAGTTCGTCCCAAATTCCAAGCGCCAGATCGCGGGCGGCGGCCTGCGCAGCCGCGGCGAAGCCGGCGATGCCGATCAGGTTTTCGGTCCCGGCCCGGCGCCCCATCTCCTGCCCGCCACCGCGCAATTGCGGTTTCAGATCAATGCCTTGCCGTATCACCAGCGCGCCGATCCCCTTGGGGCCCCCGAGCTTATGCGCCGAGACAAGACCCATATCACAGCCCAGCCAGTTGAAGGCGATGGGCAGCTTGCCGAAAGCCTGGGTCAGGTCCGACACGGCAAGGCCTTCGGGTAGGGCCTGTACCACCCCAGTCTCGGAATTGGCCAGTTGCAGCGCCATTCGCGCCGGTATGGCCGTACCAACCGCCCCCGTATGGTCAACCGGAAGGGTGTTGTCGCACCAGGCCGACACGGCCTCGTGCTCGACATCGGCGCATTCCAGGCCGCGTCCCGCCAGCGCGAGCGCCGCCGACTCGGTCGCGCCGCTGGTGAAGACGATATCCGCCCCCTCGGCCCCCAAAGCCGCCGCGATCTGCGCCCGCGACCGTTCCAACAGCGCCTTGGCCGCCCGCCCCTCGGCATGGACCGAGGAGGGATTGCCGACGATCTCCATCGCCTCGGCCATCGCGGCCCTGGCTTCGGGGCGCAGCGGCGCCGTGGCGTTCCAGTCGAGGTAGAGGCGGTTCATTCCTCATCCACCACGCGGAACAGGGATGGCACGGCGGGGCATGGCGTCAGATCGTTCTTCACCACATCCGACAGCCGCACCTGATGCAGGAAGACATAGACATTGGCCGAGAGCGATTCCCACAGCCGGTTGGTCAGCGATTGTGCCCGTGTGCCCGACACCGCGCCCGTGGCCCCTGCCCCGGCATGGGTCGCATCCACCGTTTCCTCGACCGCTTGGAGCACTTCGGACACCCGGATCTCGACCGGATCGCGCGCCAGACGATACCCGCCCCCCGGGCCGCGCACCGCCTCGACCAGACCGGCCCGGCGCAGTTTCACGAACAACTGCTCAAGATAGGGCAGCGAAATGTCCTGCCGCTTTGAGATTTCCGCCAGCGACACCCGGTCCTCGCCGCCCGCCTTGTTGCGCATCATTGCCAGATCGGCCAGCGCAACCATCGCATAGCGCCCCTTGGTCGACAGCTTCATCTCTGATCTCCCCTACGTCGATGGACCCAAGTCCATTGACGGCGCGCGCCGCGCCCATTACCTCGAAAGCCGACCCAAGGGCCGCATCGGCGGCCTTTAGAACCGTTCTAATATCCCTGAGCGAATCCGTCAAGAATCGCTCGCATCCAGGCGAGGCCCATGCCCGAAGTCATTTTTGCCGGTCCCGACGGCCGTCTCGAAGGTCGCTACCATCCGCAGAAGGACCGCGACGCCCCGATCGCCATCGTGCTGCATCCGCATCCCGCCTATGGCGGCACGATGAACAACAAGGTTGTCTACAACCTGCATTACGCCTTCCACAACCTCGGCTTCACCGTGTTGCGGTTCAACTTCCGCGGCGTGGGGCGCAGCCAGGGCGAATATGACCAGGGCATTGGCGAGTTGTCCGATGCCGCCTCGGCGCTGGATTACCTGCAATCCATGAACCAGAACGCCAAGCATTGCTGGGTCGCCGGGTTTTCCTTCGGGGCCTGGATCGGCATGCAGCTTCTGATGCGCCGGCCCGAGATCACCGGCTTCATCTCGGTCGCGCCGCCGGCGAATCTTTACGACTTCTCGTTCCTGGCCCCCTGCCCCTCTTCGGGCCTGATCATCAACGGCAGCGCCGACAAGGTCGCCCCACCCAAGGATGTGAAGGGTCTGGTGTCCAAGCTGCATGAGCAGAAAGGCATCACGATCACCCATACCGAGGTCGAGGGCGCGGATCACTTCTTCAAGGATGAAGAGGCGCATATGAAGCCGATGATCCAGACCGTCTCGGACTACGTGAAACGGCGGATGACCGAGGGGACGCGCTGAGATGTCCTTCATCCAGGATCTCGCCGACGCGCTGGCCCGCGATGTGATCGAGAGCCAGGACGAATTGCAGAACGACCGCTTCTATGAACAGGTCGGCCGGGTTCTGATGGAAGCCTCGCCCACGCTGAACGAGGCCTTCATGACCTCGATCCGCATCCGTCTGGCGGAAAAGCGCGGGCGCGGTTTCCTTGACCGCGCGATCAAGGCGAAACGCGCGGGCGAAAAGGCCCCCGACGCACCGAAAGACCTGAGCGCGCATTGAGGGTGGCGCGATGACCGAGCGGCTTGACCGGCAATTCGCCTTCCTGAACGAAGCCGACGGTCTGAAATCGGTGCTTCGTGCGACAACCTTGGTCGATGGCTCCCGCCCCGAAAATTCGGGCGAGCATTCCTGGCATCTGGCGCTTTACGCCATGGTCCTGGCCGACCAGGCGCCCCCGGATGTTTCCATCGACCGGGTGATCCGCATGCTGATCCTGCATGATCTGGTCGAGATCGATGTGGGCGACGTGCCGATCCATTCCGCCAATGGCGCGGCCCATGCCAGCGCCGAAACCGTCGCTGCCGAACAGCGCGCCGCCGATCGCATCTTCGGCCTGCTGCCCCCCGACCTCGCCGCCAGCTTCCGCGCGCTCTGGGATGAGTTCGAGGCGGCCCAGACCCCCGATGCCGTCTTCGCCAAAAGCCTGGACCGGGTTCAGCCGGTCATGGCGAACCTGCAATCAGGCGGCGGCACCTGGGCGACCTACAATGTTACTTTCGACCAGCTGGAAACCCGTGTCGGCGCCAAGATCGCCCGCGGCGCCCCGCGCCTGTGGGATTGGGTGCGCGAAAAGGCCCGGCCCTGGTTCGGCTGAAACTCGAATTTTCGGTATACATTCGCATACCGTAATTGCCGCATGCCCGGAAATCAGCTATGCAGCAGCGCAGCGAATCCCCCGGACCGAAAGGGCATATGATGACCAAGATCAAGGTGGCGAACCCCATCGTCGAGATGGATGGCGACGAGATGACCCGGATCATCTGGGACTTCATCAAGAAGAAGCTGATCCTGCCCTATCTCGACGTCGACCTGCTCTACTATGACCTCGGCATCGAAAGCCGCGATGCGACCAATGACCAGATCACCGTCGATTCTGCCCTGAAGACCAAGGAAGTCGGCGTCGCGGTGAAATGCGCCACGATCACGCCGGATGAGCAGCGCGTGCAGGAATTCGGCCTCAAGCAGATGTGGAAGTCGCCCAATGGCACGATCCGCAACATCCTGGGCGGCGTTATCTTCCGCGAGCCGATCATCTGCCGCAACGTGCCGCGCCTTGTGCCGGGCTGGACCAAGCCGATCGTCGTCGGCCGCCACGCCTTTGGCGATCAGTATCGCGCCACCGATTTCCGCTTCCCCGGCAAGGGCAAGCTCACGATGAAATTCGTGGGCGAGGATGGCACCGTGATCGAGAAAGATGTCTTCGACGCTCCGGCCGCGGGCGTGGCCATGGGCATGTACAACCTTGACCAGTCGATCATGGATTTCGCCCGTTCCTCGTTCAATTACGGGCTGATGAAGGGCTGGCCGGTCTATCTGTCGACCAAGAACACCATCCTCAAGGCCTATGACGGCCGCTTTAAGGACCTGTTCCAGGAAGTCTATGACGCCGAATTCGCCGAGGCCTTCAAGAAGGCGGGCATCCATTACGAGCATCGCCTGATCGACGACATGGTGGCTTCGGCGCTGAAATGGTCGGGCGGCTATATCTGGGCCTGCAAGAATTATGATGGCGATGTGCAGTCCGACACCGTGGCGCAGGGCTTCGGCTCGTTGGGCCTGATGACCAGCATCCTGCTGACGCCCGATGGCAAGGTGGTCGAGGCCGAGGCGGCGCATGGCACCGTGACCCGCCACTATCGCCAGCACCAGAAAGGCGAGCAGACCTCGACCAACTCGATCGCCTCGATCTTCGCCTGGACGGGCGGGCTGAAGCACCGCGCCAAGCTGGATGGCAATGCGCAGCTGATGCGCTTTGCCGAGACGCTGGAGAAGGTCTGCGTCCAGACGGTCGAGGATGGCTGGATGACCAAGGACCTGGCCCTGCTGGTCGGGCCGGACCAGAAATGGCTGACGACGATGGGATATCTGGAAAAAGTCGACGAGTATCTGAACAAGGCGCTGGCGGGCTGACCGATGCAAGGAAGGGCCGGGAAATCCCGGCCCTTCGCTATTACAGCCGATGGGCCACATGCGGCGCCATGAGACGCCAGTCCGGCCCGGGCGGCGCCGACGGGGGCAGCCCGATATCGGCCCGCATCCACGGGCTCAGCCCCTGCATGTCGGGTGGCCGCGCCTTGCGCATCCGGCCACGCAGCAACGCGGCAGCCGCAGCGAAAAGCACGTTCCAGGCGCCATGTTCGGCGATGGCCGTTTCAATGGCCGTGGGCTTGCGCAGGTTTGCCTGCGGCAGAGTCAGGATCATCATTGTCCCGGCCCGGTTCTCCCGGGGCCGGCCTCTGGTCTGGGTTTGGAAAAGCCCGGCCCGGGGCAGACTCCCCCCTTGCAGAGAGATCAGTCAGAAATGGGCCAGGAAGGGTTGCGAGGATGCCCCGCCAAGGGGGCCAGACAGATCAGACGCGGGCGCGTAGTCCCGGGCGTCGGTTGCCTCCGGTCGACGGGGCGTCAGCAAATGCAATCATTTCAGCCCCTCCTCAAGTCGTTGTGCCGGATGTTGGCGTGAATGCCGCAGCCTGCCCGAGTCTGGCAAGAGTACAGTTTCACCCCGGCAAAAAGGTGCGGCAGCACGGCCACACCCCGGAATTACGCCGCATTCCGGGAACTGACCGGCCCGCCCCCGCCCGCCCCCCCCTTTACGAAGCGGCCAAAGCGGCGCAGAATAAGGTCATGCATGTTGACCCTTCCACCCCGCGCCGCTACTCGTTTTTCGAGGATATCCAGGGCCTCGTGATCGCTTCGGCGCAGGCGGCGCTGGGCATCCACCTTCTGCGCGCGGCAGGGCTGGTCACGGGCGGAACGGCGGGCACGGCGCTGATCCTGTCCTATGCCTTCGGCTGGAACTTCTCGGCCACGTTCTTCCTGATGAACATCCCCTTCTTCGGCTTCGCCTGGTATGCCCGCGGCCCGGTCTTCTGCCTGAAATCGCTGGTCACGGTCGGCCTGGTGTCGATCCTGGCCGAGGTTCTGAAGCCTCTTGTCCATGTCGACCAGATCCATCCCGGCGCGGCGGCGGCGCTGTTCGGCATATCGGCCGGCGTGGGTCTTCTCGGCCTGTTCCGCCATTCGGGGTCGCTGGGCGGCGTATCCATCGTGGCCCTGATCCTGCAGGACCGCTTTGGCTTCAAGGCGGGCTGGACGCAGCTACTGCACGATCTGGTCCTGTTCTCGGTCGCGCTGTTCCTGCTGCCCTTCGACCGGGTGCTGTGGTCGCTTCTCGGCGCCGTGATCCTGAATGCGGTGATCGCCTTCAACCACCGCCGCGACTGGTATGTGGTGACGTGACCCTGGCTTGCGGCGCGGATTGACCGGGCTCCCTTGCAGTGATAGCCGCGCGGCATGACCGAAACCGGAAAGCACAGCCTCTTTGAAGACGCCCAGGGCCTTGCCTATGGCGCGACGATGGCCGCCTTCGGCATCGTCATCCTGACGCATCTCGGCCTTGTCACCGGGCAGACCGCAGGCTTGGCGGTTCTGATCTCTTACGCGACGGGCCAAAGCTTTGGTCTTGTGTTCTTCCTGATCAACATTCCCTTCTACGTCGTCGGTTACCTGCGGATGGGACCAATCTTTACGCTGAAAACATTCGTGGCGGTGGCGCTGCTCTCGGCCCTGTCGATCTGGATGCCGCAACACCTCAGCTTCGCGACGCTGGACCCTGTCCTGGGGGCCATACTGTTCGGCTTCCTGTCCGGCTCGGCGCTGCTGGCCCTGTTCCGCCATGGTGCCAGCCTGGGCGGCGTGGGCATCGTCGCGCTGATCCTGCAAGACCGGCTGGGCTGGCGCGCGGGCTGGGTGCAGCTTGGCTTTGACGCCCTGCTGTTCGCCGCCGCCTTTGCCCTGCGCGACGCAAAGACCGTCGCGATCAGCTTTCTCGGCGCCGTCGTGGTGAATGTGGTCATCGCCATCAACCACCGCCGCGACCGCTATATCGCCACCTGAACACCCGTTCCCGCAGGGTTATGCGGCGCTGCGGCAAGCGCCCTCTGGTCATGTGCGGCAAAAGCCTGTAAGTGCCGCGCACCTTCCCTCCCTCGTCCGGAACCCCAATGGAACTGCGCAACATCGCGATCATCGCCCACGTCGACCATGGCAAGACCACGCTGGTGGACGAGCTTCTCAAGCAATCCGGCGCATTTCGCGAAGGCCAGCAGGTCAGCGAACGCGCGATGGACAGCAATGACATCGAACGCGAACGCGGCATCACCATTCTGGCAAAATGCACCTCGGTCGAATGGAAGGGCACCCGCGTCAACATCGTCGACACGCCCGGTCACGCCGATTTCGGCGGCGAGGTGGAGCGCATCCTGTCGATGGTCGATGGCGTCTGCCTTCTGGTCGATGCCGCCGAAGGCCCGATGCCGCAGACGAAATTCGTGCTGGCCAAGGCGCTTGCCCTGGGCCTGCGCCCCATCGTGGTGCTGAACAAGGTCGACAAGGCCGATGCCGAACCCGACCGCGCCCTGAACGAGGTGTTCGACCTCTTCGCCAATCTTGGCGCCAATGACCAGCAGCTCGACTTCCCGCATGTCTTCGCCTCGGGCCGCTCGGGCTGGGCGGATCTGGAGCTGGACGGGCCGCGCAAGGACCTTTCGGCGCTGTTCGACCTGATCGTCCGCCATGTGCCCGCGCCCAAGCAGCAGGCCCAGGATGGCGAACCCTTCCGGATGTTGGCGACCACGCTTTCGGCCGACCCCTATCTGGGCCGCATCCTGACCGGCCGCGTCGAATCTGGCCGCATCACCAATGGCACCACCCTCAAGGCGCTGTCGCGCGATGGCGAGCGGCTGGAACAGTTCCGCGTCACCAAGATCCTGGCCTTCCGCGGTCTGTCGCAGGCCCCGATCGACGAGGCCGTCGCAGGCGACATCGTCACCCTGGCCGGCATGACCAAGGCCACCGTGGCCGATACGCTTTGCGCGCCTGAGGTCGACACCGCCATTCCGGCCCAGCCGATCGACCCGCCGACCATCACCGTCACTTTCGGCATCAATGACAGCCCGCTGGCGGGCCGCGATGGCAACAAGGTGCAAAGCCGCGTCATCCGGGACCGGCTGATGAAGGAAGCCGAGGTCAATGTCGCGATCAAGATCGCCGACACGCCCGGCGGCGAGGCTTTCGAAGTGTCCGGCCGCGGCGAATTGCAGATGGGTGTTTTGATCGAGAACATGCGCCGCGAGGGGTTCGAGCTGTCGATCAGCCGCCCGCGCGTCATCATGCGCGAGGAAGACGGCCAGCGCATGGAGCCGATCGAGGAAGTCATCGTCGATGTCGATGACGAATATTCCGGCGCGGTGATCGACAAGCTGACCGGCGAGCGCAAGGGCGACCTGGTCGAAATGAAGCCCGCCGGCGTCGGCAAGACCCGGATCATCGCCCATGTGCCCTCGCGCGGGCTGATCGGCTATCAGGGCCAGTTCCTGACCGACACGCGCGGCACCGGCGTCTTGAACCGCATCTTCCACGGTTGGGCGCCGCATAAGGGCCCGATCCAGGGCCGCCGCCAGGGCGTGCTGATCAGCATGGAGACGGGGGTCTCGGTCGCCTACGCGCTGTGGAACCTGGAAGACCGCGGCAAGCTGTTCATCGGCCCGCAAGAGCAGATCTATGTCGGCATGATCATCGGCGAGCATTCGCGCGACAATGATCTTGAGGTCAACCCGCTCAAGGGCAAGAAGCTGACCAACATCCGCGCCTCCGGCACGGATGAAGCCGTCCGCCTGACACCGCATATCCGCATGTCGCTGGAAGAGGCCATCGCCTATATCGACGATGACGAGCTGGTCGAGGTCACGCCCAAGATCATCCGGCTGCGCAAGCGCCACCTTGACCCGCATGAGCGGAAACGCGCCTCGCGCAGCGAGTGATCGGCGGCGCCCCGCGCGCCGCCTTCGCCCCCCACTGGAACCCTGCCCGCCCTTCGTGCGTTAGTGCCGCGACGAAATGAAAAGGATTCCCGCGATGTATGGCAAGTTCCTCATGCCCGTACTTGCGTTGGCCCTGGCTGCAACCCCGGTTCTGGCCGATGGTAACAAGGGCAAGAAGCACAAGAACGGCTATCATTCCGCGCAGAGTTTCTGTCCGCCCGGCTTGGCGAAGAAGAACCCGCCCTGCGTGCCGCCGGGCCAGGCGAAGAAATGGTCCAAGGACGACGATCATGATCATGATCGTTACCGCAGCTACCGCGTCGGCGACTACATCGACCGAGACTATGTGGTGCTGCGCGACCCCTATCGCTACGGGCTTGACCCGCGCGGCACCTATTGGCGCGTCGGAGACAACCTGTTCCGCGTCGATGGCCAGAACGGGCGCGTGCTGGCCACGCTGGGCCTCTTGTCGGCCCTGCTGAACTAGGTCTTGTAACCAGTTGATCTGAAAGAGGGGCGGCCTATTCGGCCGCCTCTCTGCGTTTGGGGCGCAGCATGTCTTTCAGATAGCGCCCGGTATGGCTTTCCGCGACCTTGGCCACATCCTCGGGTGTGCCGGTGGCCACGATCCGGCCGCCGCCATCGCCGCCTTCCGGCCCGATGTCGATCAGCCAGTCGGCGGTCTTGATCACATCCAGATTGTGCTCGATCACCACGACCGTATTGCCCTGTTCGACAAGGGAATGAAGCACTTCCAGCAGTTTCCTCACATCCTCGAAATGCAGGCCCGTGGTCGGTTCATCCAGGATATACAATGTCCGCCCGGTCGCCCGGCGTGACAGTTCCTTCGACAGTTTCACCCGCTGCGCTTCGCCGCCCGACAGGGTGGTCGCCTGCTGGCCGACCTTGATATAGCCAAGCCCCACCTCGCACAGCGCATCCATCTTTTCGCGGATCGCCGGAACCGCCTGGAAGAACTCGCGCGCATCTTCGCAGGTCATCTCAAGAACATCGGCGATGCTCTTGGTCTTGAACTTTATTTCCAGCGTCTCGCGATTGTAGCGATGGCCCTTGCAGGTCTCGCAGGTGACATAGACATCGGGCAGGAAATGCATCTCGATCTTGATGACGCCGTCGCCCTGACAGGCCTCGCAGCGCCCGCCCTTGACGTTGAAGCTGAACCGCCCGGCCTGATAGCCGCGCGCCTTGGATTCCGGCAGACCGGCGAACCAGTCGCGGATATGGGTGAAGGCCCCGGTGTAAGTGGCCGGATTCGAACGCGGAGTTCGCCCGATCGGGCGCTGGTCGATGTCGATCACCTTGTCCAGATGCTCGAAACCCTTGATCGTCTCGCAGGGCGCGGGCGTTTCATGTGCGCCGTTCAGCCGCATCGCCGCGGTCTTGAACAGGGTCTCGATGGTCAGGGTCGATTTCCCGCCGCCCGACACCCCGGTCACACAGACAAAGCGGCCCAGCGGAAACTCGGCCGTCATCTCCTTGAGATTGTTGCCCGTTGCCTTGACCACGGTCAGTTTCTTGCCATTGCCCTTGCGCCGGGTCTTCGGCACGGCGATCTCGCGCGCGCCTGAAAGGTATTGCCCGGTCAGGCTGGCCGGATCGGCGGCAATTTCCGCCGGCGTGCCGCGCGCCACCACCTGCCCGCCATGCACCCCGGCGCCCGGCCCCATGTCGAAGACATAATCCGCCTCGCGGATGGCATCCTCGTCATGTTCCACCACCAGAACCGAATTGCCCTGGTCGCGCAGGTTCTTCAGCGTGGTCAGCAGCCGGTCATTGTCGCGCTGGTGCAGGCCGATGGAGGGTTCGTCCAGCACATAAAGCACCCCGGTCAGGCCTGAGCCGATCTGGCTCGCCAACCGGATCCGCTGCGATTCCCCGCCCGACAGCGTGCCGGCATTGCGGCTCATCGTCAGATAGTCGAGACCGACATTCACAAGGAAACCAAGCCGTTCGCGGATTTCCTTCAGAATGGCACGGGCGATTTCATTCTTCTGGTTGGTCAGCGCCTCGGGCACGGTTCCCACCCAGTCATGCGCCTCGCGGATCGACATGCGCACGACCTGGCCGACATGCAGCCCGCCGATCTTCACCGCCAGCGCCTCGGGGCGCAGCCGGTAGCCGCCGCAGGCATGGCAGTCGCGGTTGTTCTGGAACCGCTCCATCTCCTCGCGGCTCCAGGCGCTGTCGGTCTCGCGATAGCGGCGCTCCATATTCGGGATCACGCCTTCGAAGACGCGGCTGACCTTATAGCTGCGCCCGCCCTCGTCATAGGTGAAGTTGATCTCCTCACCCTTTGATCCATAAAGGAAAAGCTGCTGGACAGCCTCGGGCAGGTCGCGCCATTTGGTCTTCTTGTCAAAGCCGTAATGCTTGGCCAGCGAGTCGACCGTCTGGGTGAAATAGGGCGATTTCGACTTGGCCCAGGGCGCAATCGCCCCCTGCGGGATCGACAGTCCCTGATCGGGCACGACCAGCCGCTCGTCGAAGAACAGTTCCACCCCCAAGCCGTCGCAGACCGGGCAGGCGCCGAAGGGTGCATTGAAGGAAAACAGCCGCGGCTCGATCTCGGCGATGGTGAAACCGCTGACCGGGCAGGCAAATTTCTCGGAATAGGTGATGCGCTCGCCCTCACCCTCGGATGGTGCGGTCTCGATCACCGCGATGCCGTCGGCCAGGTTCAGGGCGGTGCGGAAACTGTCGGCCAGCCGGGTCTCCAGCCCCTCGCGCACCACGATCCGATCGACCACCACGTCGATATTGTGACGGAACTTCTTGTCCAGCACCGGCGGTTCCTCCAGCTCGTAGAACTGGCCATCCACCTTGACGCGCTGGAAGCCCTGCTTCCTAAGCTCAAGAAATTCCTTCTTATATTCGCCCTTCCGGTCGCGGACGATCGGTGCCAGAAGATAGGCCCGCGTGCCTTCCTCCATCGCCATGACCGCATCGACCATGTCCTGCACCTGCATCGCGGTGATCGGCAGGCCGGTCGCCGGGCTGTAGGGCGTGCCGACGCGGGCGAACAACAGCCGCAGGTAATCGTAGATCTCGGTCACGGTGCCCACGGTCGAGCGCGGGTTTTTCGAAGTGGTCTTCTGCTCGATGGAAATCGCCGGGCTCAGGCCCGAGATATGGTCGACATCGGGCTTGCCCATCATGTCCAGGAACTGCCGCGCATAGGCCGACAGGCTTTCGACATAGCGGCGCTGGCCTTCGGCATAGATCGTGTCGAAGGCAAGCGAGGATTTGCCGCTGCCCGACAGGCCGGTGATCACCACCAGCTGATCGCGCGGGATGTCCATGTCGACACCCTTGAGATTGTGCTCGCGCGCGCCGCGGACTTCGATGAACTTGTGCTCAGGCATGGCAGACCCCCGGGGAACACGCCAGAGATAGGGCAATTCGGGGCCGTATCCAACTGGATTTTGCGAACGAAGCGCGAACTTGCGTGGCTCGGATTTGCGGTATCCGCGCGCTGCCCTATGCTGCGCCAATCAGAGGGAGGGCTCGCATGTTTTCATTCCTGCGCCGGGGCAAGGCGGGCCAGCCGCCCTCGGTGGCCGACCTGGCCATGGCGGTCTCGCGCGGCGAGGTGCTGCTGGTCGATGTGCGCGAGGCGCAGGAGCTGGCCCAGACCGGCAAGGCGCAGGGGGCGCTGCATCTGCCGCTTGGTCAGCTGCCGGCCCTGGCCGACCCTGCCCTGCCCGGTGCGCTGATCCGGCCGGGCAGGCCGGTGGCGGTCTATTGCGTGATGGGGGCGCGGTCCGCAAAGGCGGCCGAGGTCCTGCGCGGCCTGGGCTATGATCCGGTCTGGAACATTGGCGGGCTGAAGGATTGGGTCGCCGGGGGCGGTCAGGTCGAAAGCACCTGACGCCGCCGCGCCTGCCACAGATGCAGGGCGATGCCCAGGCTGCACAGCAGCACGGCGGCCAGCACCAGCCCGCCCGGCCCGGTCGCGGCCAGCAGAGCCGCCAGGGCGGGCGTGCCGCTGGTGGTGCCGACATTGCCCAGTTGCGCTATGGCGCCCGACGCCCCGGCCCGGGACTCGGCCGTTGCGTTCAATTCGGGGATGGCGGCGAAGCTCGCCCCCTGCACGATCCCCAGCGCCGCAGACAGCCAGAAACCGGCCAGCACCATGCCCGCGCCCTGCCCCCAGAACAGGCCCAGCAGCAGAAAGCCGGGGATTGCCGCGCCATAGCCCCAGCGCACCAGCCGCACTGCCGGGATGACCCGCAGCAGGCGCACGCCAAGCGACAGCGACACGGCGATCGAGATCAGCGGCATCCCGGTCGCCATCAGGGCGCGATGCGCCAGCGGCACTTCGGGCGGCAGCAGGGTCAGGCAGGCGACATAAAGGAAGGTATAGCAGAAGAACCCCATGGCCGGTGCCGCCATCCGGGGCGAGCGGTAGATGCGCAGATGCTGCTCCAGCAGATTTCCGGCATGGCCGGCCGGGCTGTGCCGGGGATCGGGCGGCAGCACGGCGCGCAGGATCAGCGCCAGCATGGCCATCCACAGCGCATGGCCCAGGAACAGGCCGGGCGCGCCGCCATGGGCCAGGATGAAAGGCGCGAACAGCGCGAGGACCGCATAGGTGACGCCGAAGAAACTGGACCAGAGCGTCATGGCAAAGGGCCGCTGCGCCTCGGGCGCAAGGGTCGCGATCATGGTCGGGCCGACGACGACGATGGTCAGATGCGAGACGCCTTCCAGCACCCTTGCCGCGATCATCAGCGGATAGGGCGGCAACAGCGCCTCGAGCGCCGAGACCGCCGCCCCCAGCAAAAGCGCCGCGACAATGGCGCGGCGCGGGCCGATACGGGCAACCAGCAGCCCCGCCGTGGTGCCGAAGATCAACCCGACCATGCCGACGACCGACACGACCAGCCCCAGCGCCACCTCGCCCGACCCGCCATAAATGGCGCGAAGATCTTCATATAAAACGGAAATCTTGCCGAATTGCGCTGCGGCCCCAAGGCCCGCGCACCACAGAAGGAAGACCAGGATCATGGGCGGCAGGCGTGTCATGCGCCCTGACTATCAAGCAGCAAGGCGGGAAGCCAGAGGCGCGATGCGCCCCCGTATCTTTCCATCAACCCAATCTTTCCACTGTCTAGAAGTGGATCGCCCGACCATAGGCGTCAAGCACCGCCTCATGCATCATCTCGGACAGGGTCGGATGCGGGAAGACGGTGTTCATCAGGTCTTCCTCGGTCGTCTCAAGCGTGCGGCCGACGACATAGCCCTGGATCAGCTCGGTCACTTCGGCGCCGACCATATGAGCGCCCAGCAATTCGCCGGTCTTGGCGTCGAAGACCGTCTTGATCATGCCCTCGGGTTCCCCCAGCGCGATGGCCTTGCCATTGCCGATAAAGGGGAAGCGGCCGACCTTGATCTCGAACCCCGCTTCCTTGGCCTTGGCTTCGGTCATGCCGACAGAGGCGACCTGCGGCTGGCAATAGGTGCAACCGGCGATCGAGCCGGGTTTGATCGGATGCGGATGGCCGCCCGCGATCAGCTCGGCCACCATCACACCCTCATGGCTAGCCTTATGCGCCAGCCAGGGCGCGCCGGCGATATCGCCGATGGCGAAAAGCCCCGGAACGCCGGTGCGGCAATATTCGTCGGTGACGACATGGGTGCGGTCGATCTTGACGCCCAGGGCCTCAAGCCCAAGGTTCTCGACATTGCCGACGATGCCCACGGCGGAAATCACCGTGTCGAACTCGGCGGTGGTCACCTTGCCATCCTGCTCGATATGGGCGGTGACGCCCACGCCCGGTTTGCGGTCCAGCTTCTTGACCGCCGCCTTTTCAAGGATCTTCATGCCCTGCTTGACGAATTGTTTCTTGGCGAAGCCCGAGATTTCGGCGTCTTCGACCGGCAGGATGCGATCCATCACCTCGACCACGGTGGTATCGGCGCCCAGCGTGTTGAAGAAGCTGGCGAACTCGATGCCGATCGCGCCCGAGCCGATGACCAGCAGCTTCTTCGGCATCCGGGACGCGACCAGCGCGTGCTTGTAGGACCAGACCAGATCGCCATCGGCCTCAAGCCCCGGCAATTCGCGGGCCCGCGCGCCGGTGGCCAGGATGATCGCCTTGGCCTTCAGCGTCTCGCTGCCCTTGTCGGTCTTGACCAGGACTTCGCCCTGTTTCGGCAAAGTGGCCGTGCCCATGAAGACAGTGATCTTGTTCTTCTTCATCAGATGGCCGATGCCGCCCGACAATTGCTTTGCCACGGCGCGCGAGCGCGCGACCACGGCGGACAGGTCAAAGCCGATGCCGTCGGCCTTGAGGCCGAACTCCTTGGCGCGGTGCATGAGGTGATAGACCTCGGCGCTGCGCAACAGGGCCTTGGTGGGGATACAGCCCCAGTTCAAGCAGATGCCGCCCAGATGCTCGCGCTCGACGATGGCGACCTTCTGGCCAAGTTGCGCGGCGCGGATCGCCGCCACATAGCCGCCGGGACCGGCACCGATCACCACCACGTCGAATGTCTGGTCTGCCATCTTCCCCTCCCTTGGAAAAACCGGCCTTCATAAAACTGGTTTACCCTTAAACCATCATGTTCAATCCAGCAACGAAGCCTGCCGCATGGGCCTATTCCTCTGACGCATGGCTGGCTTTCAACGTCCGCACCAGCGCACCATAGCCGCCCTCGGCCAGAAAAGCCGCTTCTTCCGGCGTGGTCTCGCGCCCCAGCGCGGCGTTGCGCAGCGGAAAACGGCCATAGCGGCGGATCATTTCCTGATGCGCCCGGGCGTGCAGCGCCATTTCGGGGTCGGAGGCCATGCGGGTTTCCATCAGGTCCACGGCGCGGGCCTGGTCCTGCGGGTTTTCCGAATGTTCATACGGCATATAGAAGAACTGCCGTTCGGGTTCTGGGACCTGCATATCCCAGCCTTCCTCAAGCGCCTTCCCCGCCGCGGCGCGGGCCCGGGCGTCGGTTGCGAAGGCCAGGGCCGTGCCGCGATGGATGTTGCGGGCGAACTGGTCGGCGATCACGATATAGGCCAGCGCCCCGGCCGGACCTTCGACCCAATGCTCCAGCCCGCCATCGCGCAACGCGTCAAGAAGCTCGGAAAACCGCACGGCGCAGGCATCGTCGATCTCTTCCGTACCGGCATACCAGCCCTCGGGGCCGATCTCGCCCAGCCAGAAATCAAGCACTTCGACCGGATCGGACATGCGGCACCTCCCTTGGACGGCCAGCCTGACAAATGCGCGCGCGCCTTGCAATCCTGCTCAGCGCGGGGTGAGATCGGCCTCTTCCATCACGACGCCCACGGCCACGGGCGAGGCATTGGGCGAGACGCCGCGGAAGGCGCCGGTGACGGCGGGCGCGGCACGGCGGGTCATCCGCCAGGCGGCATAGCCACCCAGCGCAAGGAACAGCACACCGATGAACAAAAAGAAACCCGAGGGTCCGACAAGACCCATGATCCAGCCGGTGACGAGCGGGCCGAAGATCGCGCCGAACCCGTTGAGAAAGATCATCGCGGCGCTGGCGCCGGGCATGTCGTCGCGGGTCAGGAAGTCGTTGGTATAGGCGATCAGCAAGGCATAGATGGGGTTGGTGATGCCGCCCAACACCAGGGCTACGCCGATCAGCCCGGCGAAGGGCAGGCCCGGCAGCATGGCCACGACCATGGCCAGGGCCGCGACGAAAGAAAGGCCCATGATCAGCGTGCGGCGGTCGTTGCGGTCGCTCAGATAGCCGACGGGATATTGCAGCAACAGCCCGCCGACATACATGGCGCCGACAAAGATCGAGATTTGCGAGAGGCTGAGCCCGACCTGGGTGCCCCAGACCGAGGCCATGCCGAACATGGCCGAGAAAATCCCGCCGGTCAGCAGCATCCCGATGCAGCCGAGGGGGGAGATTTCAAAGAGCTTGCGGAAGGAAATCCGCCTTGCGCTGTCGAAGGCGGGGGCGGGCGTGGGGGCGAGAAGGATGGGCAGAAAGGCCAGAGAAACCAGCACGGATGGCAGGATGAACAGGGTGAAACCGCTGGCGTCCGGCAGGTTCAGAAGCACCTGACTGGCAATGATTCCAAGCATTTGGGTGATCATATAGGCCGAAAGTGCCTGGCCCCGCGTCTCATTGGTGGCGGTGTTGTTGATCCAGCTTTCGGCGGTGATGTAGATGCCGGAAAAGGCGAAGCCCGCAAGGACGCGCAGAAGGCTCCAGGCCATCCAGTCGGGCACGACCGGGTAGACGATCAGGATGGCCGAGATGGCCGAGCCGAGGGCGGCGAAGACGCGGACATGGCCGACGCGGCGGATCATCCGCGGCGCAAGCACCGATCCGAACAGAAAACCCAGGAAATACGAGGACATGACGATCGAGAGCTGAAAGGTCGAGAAGCCCGCGCCCGCGCCCCTGATCCCCAGAATCGTGCCCTGCACGCCATTGCCCACCATAAGGAGCATGACCCCCATCAGCAGCGGCCAGGTCGTGGCGATAACCCTGATCATCGTGCAACCTTTCGCGTCTTCCGCATGTCTGGCGAATGTCTGGCAAACGTCTGGCGAATGTCTGCCGCAGATGGGGTGGTAGGCTACCGCGTCGCGCCGCCCTGGCCCGGCGCGGGAATCAGGAGCGAGGCATCGCCATAGGAGAAGAAGCGATAGCCCGTCTTTACCGCATGATCGTAGATCCGGTCGATGGTGCTCTTGCCCATCAGGGCCGAGACGAGCATCAGCAGCGTCGAGCGCGGCAGGTGGAAATTCGTCATCAGCGCATCGGTCACGCGAAAGCGGAAGCCGGGATAGATGAAGATGTCGGTCGGGCCTTCCCAGGGGGCGATCTGCCCGGTCGCCTGCGCCGCCGTCTCGATCAGACGCAGCGCCGTGGTGCCGACGGGAATCACCCTGCCCCCGGCGGCCTTGGTCGCCGCGATCTCGGCCGCGGCCCCGGGCGTCACGCGGCCCCATTCGGAATGCATCCGATGGGTCGTCACATCCTCGACCTTGACGGGCAGAAAGGTGCCCGCGCCGACATGAAGGGTGACTTCGGTGAACTGCACCCCCCGGTCGCGCAGCGCCGCCAGCAGGGCCTCGTCGAAATGCAGGCTGGCGGTCGGGGCCGCCACGGCACCGGAATGGCGGGCGAAGACGGTCTGGTAATCCTGCTTGTCCGCCGCATCCGCCGCGCGCTTGGCGGCGATATAGGGCGGCAGCGGCATGGCCCCGGCCTCGGCCAGTGCGGCATCGAAAGCCTCGCCCGCGCGGTCGAAGATCAGGCGCAGGTCGGTTTCGCCCTTTTCGGCGACGATGGCCGAAAGCTCGGGCGAGAAGGTGATGGTCTCGCCTTCCTTCAGCTTGCGCAGCGGCTTGGCCAGCGCGCGCCAGCCGCCCGCGGCGTCGGGTTCCAGAAGCGTGATCTCGATCTTCGCCTCGGCCTCGCCGCGCTGGCGCCTGCCGAAGAGGCGGGCCGGAATGACCTTGGTATTGTTCAGGACCAGCCGGTCACCGGGTTGCAACAGGCCCGGCAGGTCATGGACATGAAGGTCGCTGATGCTGTCGCCCTGCGCCAGAAGAAGCCGCGCCGAGGACCGCGGGCGGGCGGGCCGCGTGGCGATCAGCCCTTCGGGCAGGTCGAAGTCGAAATCCGAAAGCTGCATCTTCCCCTCAGTCAGCCGCCCTGTTTCAGAACCGGCGGCGGTTGCCGGAAGATTTCGCGGAACATGCCCGGGGTCAGGATCGACAGCGGGTTGACGCTGACCTGCGGATTGTCCGATGTGCCGGTGATCCGGTAATTGAAGCCGAACAGCCCCTCGCCCTTGCGGGTGAAGATCTGCCCGATGCCGTTGAGGATATAAAGGGGCGAAATCGTGCCTTGAATATCCAGCTGACCCGAGCCCGAGCGGTAGAGACCGGCGAAGGAAATTCCCATCGAAGCGCCGACCGCCGCGCCGCGCCGGACCTGCACCCCTTCGGGCTGAAGGGTGAATTCGACATCGCCCTCGCCGAAGAGGATGCCATTGCCGTTCAACTGTTCCAGCAGCCCCACCACCGAGACGGCGGAAAGCAGTTCGGCCAGGGCGGGCGCGCCTTGAACCGACAGGTTCTTGAAGGTGCCGATGCCGATGTAATTGCCCTCGGCCCCGCGCGGTTGCAGCGTCAGGTCCATGCTGCCGCCGCGCCCCTTGTCGAAGATGCCGGCCGCCGCCATGACGCCCCCGGCATTGCCCGAGCGGATGCGGATCGCGGTGCCGCCCTTGACCGGAACCGTCGCCCCCTCGATCCTTCCCGCGCCATTGACCGCGCCGACGAATGTGCCGTCCAGCCCGCCCGCGCGTTGCAGGAAATTGCCGGAAAAGCCGGTGATGGCGATGCCGGACGAGACGACAAGCCGGTCGAGATTGACCTTGATCGGCACGGTGCCGCCACTGCCGCCTGCGCCCCCGTCCCCCGAGGGGCGGTTGCGCATATCCAGGGTTCCGCCATTCAGCGCGACCGTGATGCCCGCCTTGCCGGTGCCGCGGATATCGGCGGGCGCGTCAAGCCAATTGCCCACCTTGAGGCTGGTGAAGCTGGCCAGGTCCAGCCCGCCGCCTGCCTTTGTGGTGATCCGGCCCTGGGCGGCAAGGCCCGGCGCGGTAAGCGACAGGGCCGTGACCTCGGGGGCTGTGCCAAGCACGGCGTCCAGCGCCAGCTTGCCCCTGGTCCTGGCGCCCTTGGACCAGCTCAGCGGCGCGACCGCCAATGTGGCGCCGACAAGATCGCTTTCCAGGTGCAGGCGTGCGGGCTTGCCCTTGGCCAGATCCAGCGTGATATCGGCCCCCGTCTCGCCCCTGAGCCAGCCCTGAGGCAGCGAAATGCCCAGGTCGCGCAGCCATGCGTCGCTGATCCGGGCCGAACCGCGCACCGTGGCCTGGCCTTTCACTGTCGCATTGAAGCGCTGGTCATAGCGGGCGACGATGGGCATCGGACCAAGCAGCCCTTCGCCCGACAGGCTGAGGCCCTGGTTCGTGACCTTCACCGCCATGTCAGGCGAGGTGACGGCGCGGCCGGGCACGATCTTGTCGGAGGAGAAATCCAGGATGCGGCCCGAGACGTTGTATTCGACATCCTGGGCGGTGATCCTGGCGATCAGCGGAAAGCGCAGGTCCGAGGCCAGCACCGCCCTGCCCTGGCCCAGATCGACCGGGCGTTCGGCCTTTTGCAGGAATCGGAAGGGTTCCTGATCCAGCAGCGACAGGGTGGCGGTCAGTGGCGCGTCGGTGATCAGACGGACCTCGGCGGTGGCGGGGAATTTGGTGATGTCGGGCACGGTCATCACCGAGCCGCCCACCTCGATCCGGCCGCCCTGCGGCGCGGTGACATGGCCGCCATCGACGACGACGGTATAGACATTGCCCTCGATCGTGGCGCGGCCATGGCCTTCCTGGATCGGCGGCAGGGTGCGGATGAAGCGGACCTCGGCGCCCGAGAATTCATAGCCCAGGGCAAAACGCGGCGGCGCCTTCTCGGCAAAACGCAGGGCGGCCTTGAAATTGGTGAACTCGGCCTGGCCGACATTTTCCGAAAGCCATTTGCGGGTGCCGGGCACGGCCGAAACCGGCCAGAGCCGCATCAGGCGCTGGGCCTCGATGGCGTTGAGCGCGACATCGAGCCCGCCCTTCCAGCCGTCCTCGGCGATCTCGGCCCGGCCGGTCAGCGCGAGGCGTTCCTTGCCCTCGGTCAGGACCAGTTGCCCGACCTGAAGCCGGAAGGGGCGGAATTGCAGTTTCAGGTCAAGGACGCCGTCCGAGAAGCGGACGGGGCTGGCGAAGACGCCTTCGGGGTCGACCATGACTTCGGAGAAATCAAGCTGGGTGACCAGGGCGCGGGGCAATGCGCCGCGCGCGATCGGGGCGCCGCGGTCATCCAGCAGGTCGCTGTGGCCCACGGCCTTGAGCCGCAGCGATGGGCTTTCGACGGAGAGAGATTTCAGGGTGACACGCTGGCTGGCGGGGTCGTAATGCAGCGCCATGGCGGCGCTGTCGAAGGGCACGGGGGCGGCTTCGGGATCGGGGCGCAGCGCGCCCTGGCCCAGTTGCAGCCGCGCCTCAAGCTGGCCGACCTGGCCCTCGGCGGTGAGGGCACCGCTGATCTCGCCCGAGATGGGGGCGTCGAGGACGGAAAGCGGGGCCAGGGGGGCGGCCTGGGCGGCCAGATCGGCGGCGGCGACGCGGGTGACGGTGGCGGTCATCCGGGCCGAACTGTCGGATCTGGACGTCTCGACCAGGACGCGGGCCTGGGCCGGATCGACCCCGTCGAGCAGGGTCAGCGACAGTTCGGCGGCCAGCCCGCTTTCGCGGTTTTCCAGCACGAGGCGGCCATCGCCCACTTCCCAGCGCCGTCCGGCGCGGGCGTCTGTCAGGGTCAGGGTCAGGGCATCGGCCTCGACCAGCGCCAGCCCGGCAAGGGCGGGACGGCCGAACATGCGGTCCAGCGCATCCAGGAGCTGGGCGGGGTCCTGCAGGCCGGGGCTGCCCGACAGGCCGGCCAGGCTGAGACCGAGCCGTCCCTCGGCATCGCGTTCCAGCGCCAGCCGCGCGCCCGAGAGGCGGACGGAGCGCGGCTGGACCTTGCCGGTCAAGAGCGCGCCGGGGTCAAGGGCCACCCGCGCCTCGCTGAGCCCGAGAAGCGCCTTGCCCGCGCCATCCATCAGCCGCAGGTCGCGCAGCACGAAACGCGGCACCAGATCGCGGTCGACGGCAATCTCGACCCCGCCCAGCGACAGGGCGCTTCCGGGCGGCTGATGGGCTGCGCCCAGCTTGCGGTTGAGCCGGTCCTCGACCTCGGCCACGGCCCAGACCGGCAGATGCAGCGTGCGCCCGGTCAGCACCATGCCCGCGGCCAGAACCCCGAGCGACAGAAGCAGAAGAAAGAGGATCAGCCGCAGCCCAAGGCGCGGCACATGGCGATGGCGCAAGCGGCGCTTCTTCCGGGGGGCAGGCACGGGCGCTTGCGGCGCTGCCGCACCGTCCGACCCGTCCGAAATGCCGCCTTCCGCCAAGACCTGATCCGTCCCGCCTGCTCTTCGCGCCCCCTTGCCTTTATCCTTGCCGCAAGGCAACCCGCAGACCAAGCCCAAGGTGCTCACAAGGCAAGGAGCCGCGCATGATCGAAGCTGGACAGATCGCCCCCGATTTCACCCTTCCCGCCACCGGCGGCGGCACGCTGATCCTGTCGGCGCTGCGCCCGGCCCGGGTCGTGCTGTTCTTCTACCCCAAGGACAACACGCCCGCCTGCACGCTCGAGGCGCGCGACTTCTCGGCGCTGGCCGATGACTTTGCCAAAGCGGGGGCGCAGGTCTTGGGCATTTCCAAGGACAGCGCCAAGGTGCATGAGGGCTTCTGCGCCCGGCAGGATCTGGCGATCCGGCTTCTGTCCGACAAGGACAGCGCCACCTGCGAGGCCTATGGCGCCTGGGGCGAGAAGAAACTGTACGGCAAGACCTATCAGGGCATCCTGCGTTCGACCTTCCTGATCGGCGGCGATGGCCGGGTCGAGAGGGTCTGGCCGCAAGTCTCGGCCAAGGGCCATGCGGCCGAGGTTCTCGCCGCGCTCAGGGCCCTGTGAGCCTTTCTTCCTTTCCCTTCTTCTGTTCAAAAATATCCTGCGGGGAGGTCTGGAGGGGTGCAAAACCCCTCCAGGGTTTCCAAGGGGCGCAACGCATCGCGCAATGAGGACCGCCATGACCCAGAGCCTTGCCGAAAGGGCCGTCGAGATCCTGACCACCGCAGGCGGCCGCGAGAAGGCGGCGCTGAGCCGCCGCCATGCCGCGGCCTGGGTCGCGGCGCGGGCGGCGGGCACGCCCTTGCCGGTGGGCCGGGCGACCCCGCCCGATGCCCCGGCGCGCCCCGACAAGCCCGATCTCCTGCCCCCGCGCGAGGTGCCGCGCCGCCGCCCCGGCAGCCCGCAGGGCCGGATCGCGCTGTTGCATGCCGTGGCGCATATCGAGCTGAACGCCATCGACCTGCATTGGGACATCATCGCCCGTTTCGCCGACCAGCCGATGCCGCTGGGCTTTTACGACGACTGGGTGAAGGCGGCGGATGAGGAATCGAAGCATTTCACCCTGCTTTCCGATGTGCTCGAGGCGCTGGGGTCGCATTACGGCGCCCTGCCCGCCCATGCCGGCATGTGGCGCGCCGCCGAGGATACGGCGCGGGATTTCAAGGGCCGTCTGGCGGTGGTGCCGATGGTGCTGGAGGCGCGCGGCCTGGATGTGACGCCGGGCATGATCGAGATCTTCCGCAAGGCGGGCGAGGAGCGGGCCATCGCCGCGCTTGAGGTGATCTATGCCGAAGAGGTCGGCCATGTCGCCTATGGCGCGAAATGGTTCAACTGGCTCTGCGGCCGCGATGGCGAGGACCCGAAAGAGGTCTTCCATAGCCTGGTCCGGCGCTATTTCCATGGCGCGCTGAAACCGCCGTTCAACGAGGAAAAGCGCGCCGAGGCGGGGCTGCCGCCCGATTTCTACTGGCCCCTGGCCGAAGGGGCGGATCAAGCGGGAGAGGCCTGATCCGGTTCCTGAAAATTGTCGCTATCGGCAGATTCTCGCCGATAATGGGCGGGTTGACCGCGGCCTTGCCCCGTGCCGGGCCAAAATCCTTGCGACACAGGGGCCACTTGGCTAATCAGGAACAGGCCTTGCAAGGAGCGCACGGGGGTGCGCCCTAAGGGGTTGAGCGACAACAACAATCGGACTGCCCAGTTGCTTGCACGGCTTGCTTTCAGGATCAATACCCAGCTTGAGCGGGTCTTTCCCGAGCAACGCGTCTTTCTGAAATCCGACCATGGCACCCATTTCATCCGCTTCCGCCCCGCCACCCAGGCGGTGATGGCGGTGGCGGGCGGTCTTGCCCTGGCCTGGACCATCGTCGCCACCGCGATCCTGATGATGGAGACGATCGGCGCCGGTTCGGCGCGCGAACAGTCGCAGCGCCAGGCCGTGGTCTTCGAGCGCCGCCTGACCCAGCTGTCCGCCGACCGCGACCTGCGGCTGCAAGAGGCGACGGCGGCACAGGACCGCTTTTCCGGCGCGCTGGAACAGGTTTCCGAGATGCAGGAGATGCTTCTCGGCTCGGAAGACCGCCGCCGCGAGCTGGAGACCGGCATCGAGGTGGTGCAGGACACGCTGCGCCGCACCATCAAGGAGCGTGACGAGGCGCGGGCCGAGATCGCCCGGCTGACCCTGGCGCTTGACCAGCATGACGAAGCCGGGGCGACCGAGATCGGCCGGATGCATGACACGGCGGCGACGCTGGATTTCCTGACAGCGGCGCTGGAAGGCACCGCCAGGGAACGCGATGCCAAGGCTGCGGAAACGCTGGCCGCGCAGGGCGAGATCCTAGCGCTGCAAGACGCAATCCGGCTCAACGGCGCGCGCAACGACGCCATCTTCGCCAAGCTGGAAGAGGCGGTCACCGTCTCGATGGAACCCCTGGACAAGATGTTCCGCTCGGTCGGGCTTGACCCCGAGGATCTGATCGCCTCGGTGCGCAAGGGCTATTCCGGCCAGGGCGGCCCGCTGGCACCGATCACCGTCTCGACCAAGGGCGGCACGCTGACCCCGGACGAGACCCGGGCCAATGCGATCCTGCGCGATCTGGACGAGATGAACGTCTACCGCATGGCGGCCGTCCGCGTGCCGCTGGGAATGCCGGTCAAGGCCTCGGTGCGCTGGACCAGCGGTTTCGGCGGGCGCGACGACCCGCTGGGGCGTGGCTACCGCCAGCATGAGGGGCAGGATCTGGCGGGCGATTACGGCACCGCGATCTATGCCACGGCCGATGGCGTGGTGACCTATGCGGGCTGGCAAAGCGGCTATGGCCGCCTGATCAAGATCCAGCACGCTTTCGGCATCGAGACCCGCTTCGGCCATCTGTCACAGATCCGTGTCGAGGTCGGCCAAAGGGTCTCGCGCGGGGACAAGATCGGTGATATGGGCAATTCAGGCCGGTCGACTGGAACCCATCTTCACTACGAGGTGCGGATCGGGGGCAGTGCCGTCAATCCGATCAAGTTCATAAAGGCAGCCAGCAATGTTTTCTAAGAGCCGCATCAACGAACCGGGTCCGAAGGCCGAGGCTGAGAAACCCAAGACCCCGGAGACCCAAGTGTCGAAACCTGCCATGGAATTCACCCCGTCCGCGCCCAAGGGCAAGGCGACGGCCTCGGTCCTGTCGTCGGACCTGACGGTGGTCGGCAATCTGCGCACGACGGGCGATATCCAGGTCGAGGGCACGGTCGAGGGCGATATCCGCGCCCATCTGCTGACCGTGGGCGAAAGCGCCACGATCCGCGGCGAGATCGTTGCCGATGACATCGTGGTCAATGGCCGGGTGATCGGCCGGGTCCGCGGGCTGAAGGTGCGCCTGACCTCGACCGCCCGCGTCGAGGGCGACATCATCCACAAAACCATCGCCATCGAGTCGGGCGCGCATTTCGAAGGTTCGGTGCAGCGTCAGGAAGACCCGCTGGCCGCTGGCCGGTCGAACCCGATCCCCGCCGGGATGCGCGCCGCCGAGGCGGCGCCGGGCGGCGAGACGCTCTGAGGCCCCGGGCCGGGCCTGACCCGATGCGGAAAGGGCGCCCCTGCGGCGCCCTTTTTCATTCAGTCGAGTTCATTCAGTCGAGCGCGCGGCGATAAAGATGCCAGCTGGCATGGCCGAACAGCGGCAGGACAAGGAACAGCCCGAGAAAGCCCGGCAGCATGGCAAGGAACAGGCAGGCGGCGATCAGCGCGCCCCAGCCCAGCATCACCAGCGGATTGTCGCGGACCAGGGCGAAGCTGGTCAGCATGGCGGTGACGAAATCGACGTCGCGGTCCAGCAGAAGCGGCAGGGCGACCACGGTCAGGCTGTAGATCAGCGTCGCGAAACAGGCGCCGACCAGCGTGCCCATGGCCAGCATGGCCATGCCCTGCGGCGTGGCGAAGATCGCCAGGCTGGTGGAGACATTGGTCATGGTCGCGCTGCCCAGGAAGAGGGCGAAGATCATGTGGGACAGGAAGTTCCAGAACAGGAAGAAGACCACGATCACCGCCGCGATCGAGGGGATCTGGCGGTCCTTCTGGCGGAAGATCACGCCCAGGACGCTGCGCCAGTCCAGCGCCTCGCCCGTCTCGCGCCGCCGCGACACCTCGTAGAAGCCGCAGGCGATGAAGGGGCCGAGGATCGGAAAGCCCGCCGCCGCCGGAAGGGTCCACCAGAGCTGGCCCTTGGTCGTGACCGCCCAGAAGACCAGCCAGCCGCCCAGCACATAGACCAGCGCGAAGAACAGGCCGTAAAGCGGCGCGGCGCGGAAATCGGCCCAGCCCGCACGCAGGCTGTCGCGCAGGTCGACCCATTCCATCTGGTTGATCTCGGGCACCTTGCTGCCGGTTGCCACCTCTGCGCTCATCGCCTGCTCCATCTCTTCCCTGCGGGCAGGCTAAGGGCGTGAACGGGCGGGCGCAAAGGGATTTGCGCGCGGGCGCGCGGACAAGAATTCCAGACGAGAAGTCCTTTGGCGCGAGGTTTGTGCGAAACCTCGCGCCCCCGGCGCGTCAGACGTCGGCCTTGGCCTCGGCGCGGCTTTTCCCGGTCAGGTCCATCGCCAGCGTCGCGGCCATGAACGGGTCAAGATCGCCGTCAAGCACGCCCTGGGTATCGCTGGTCTCGTGATTGGTGCGCAGGTCTTTGACCATCTGGTAGGGCTGCAAGACATAGCTGCGGATCTGGTTGCCCCAGCCGGCATCGCCCTTGTTCTCATGCGCCTCGTTGATCGCGGCGGACCGCTTGTCCAGCTCCATCTGGTAAAGCCGCGCCTTGAGCGCGTTCATCGCGATCTCGCGGTTCTGGTGCTGCGATTTCAGCGACGAGGTCACCACGATCCCGGTCGGGAAGTGGGTGATCCGCACCGCCGAGTCGGTCTTGTTGACGTGCTGGCCGCCCGCGCCGGAGGAGCGGTAGGTGTCGATGCGGATGTCCTTGTCCTGCACTTCGATGTCGATGTTGTCATCGACCACCGGATAGACCCAGACCGAGGCGAAAGAGGTTTGGCGCTTGTCGCCCGAGCCGAAGGGCGAGATGCGGACAAGTCGATGCACGCCGCTTTCGGTCTTCAGCCAGCCATAGGCATTGTGGCCAGAAATCTTGTAGGCGACGGATTTGATCCCCGCCTCCTGCCCGGCTTCTTCCGAGAGCATCTCGACGGTGAAGCCGCGGCGTTCGGCCCAGCGGGTGTACATGCGGGCCAGCATCTCGGCCCAGTCCTGGCTTTCCGTGCCCCCTGCCCCGGCATTGATTTCCAGGAAGGTGTCATTGCCATCGGCCTCGCCGTTCAAGAGCGCCTCAAGCTCTTTCTGCGCGGCCGTTTCCAGCAGGGCCTTCAGCGCCGTCTCGGCCTCTTGGACGATGGCCTCTTCGCCCTCCATCTCGCCCAGTTCGATCAGGCCGATATTGTCGTTCAACCCGCCTTCGATCAGCTTGTAGCCGTTGACGGCGTCGATCAGCGACTGGCGCTCGCGCATCAGTTTCTGGGCGCGGGGCGGGTCGTTCCACAGATCGGGGTCTTCGATCAGGGCGTTGAATTCCTCAAGCCGGTGCGGCGCGGTTTCCCAATCCATCCGCTGCGCCAGAAGCGCCAGCGACTTGCGGATCGCCTCGACATTCTGTTGGGTTTCCGCCCGCATCTTGCCGTTCCCTCATGAGTATCGCGGCCTGATAGCGCCTGCGCCGCGCCCCGGCAAGGGCGCGGCAGGGCCGTGGGCCAGTGTCTGTCAGTAAAGCCCGCCCGCCGAGACCGTGCCGAAATCGGCCTTGCCCGGAATGACGGCGCGTTCGCCGGTGGCGGTGGTGACGGTGCTGCCGCTGTCGGCATCGGTTTCGCCATAGGCGAAGAGGGGCAGGTTCTGGCCCATGGCGAAGCCGCCATCGACCAGCGCGCCCAGACCGAAGATCGGGTCTTCCCCTTCGCGGAAATATTCCGCCACGACGTTGTCGCCGGTCACGCCATCGGGCAGGCGCGCGCCGGTGAAGCGGTCGATGTTGACGAAATAGCCGCCCGGCGGAACCTTGAACTTGGTGCCGCCATATTTCTTGATCGCGGTCTTCATGAAGCTTTCGAAGACCGGGCCGCAGAACCCGCCGCCGGACACGTTGCCCAAGGATTGCGGGTTGTCATAGCCGATATAGCAGCCCGCGACGATGTTCGAGGAATAGCCGATGAACCAGACATCCTTGGCGTCATTGGTGGTGCCGGTCTTGCCCGCGATCGGCACGGGCAGGTTGATGCCGCGCGCGGTGCCGCGTTGGACCACGCCTTCCAGCATCGAGGTCAGCTGATAGGCGGTGATCGCATCCATCACCCGCTCGCGGTTCGAGGTGATGCGGACGCCCTCGCCCGAAGGCAGGGTCGCCAGACCGCAATCCTCGCAATTGCGCTGGTCATGGCGATAGATGGTGCGGCCATAGCGGTCCTGCACCCGGTCGACGAGCGTGGGTTCCACCCGCTCGCCGCCATTGGCGAACATCGCATAGGCCGCGACCATCTTGTACAGCGTCGTCTCCTGCGCGCCGAGGGCATTGGCCAGGAAGGGCGACATGCGGTCATAGACGCCGAAGCGTTCGGCATAGGCGGCGACCGTCTCCATGCCGATTTCCTGCGCGATCCGCACGGTCATCAGGTTGCGGCTCTGCTCGATCCCGGTACGCAGGGGCGTGGGACCGTAATATTTGCCCGAGGCGTTCTTGGGCGTCCACAGGCCCTGGGCGGTATCCACCTCGATCGGCGCGTCGACGACGATGGTCGCGGGCGAGAAGCCGGAATCCAGCGCCGCGGCATAGACGAAGGGCTTGAAGGAAGAACCGGGCTGGCGGGTGGCCTGGGTGGCGCGGTTGAAGACCGAGAACTGGTAGGAGAAGCCGCCCTGGATGGCAAGGACGCGGCCGGTGTTCACATCCATCGCCATGAAGGCGCCCTGCACGGCGGGCACCTGGCGCAGGGTCCAGCGGATGAAGCTGTTATCGGCATCCTTGATCATGCGGCGCACAAGGACGACGTCGCCCGGCTTGAAATTGTCGGCGAAGCTGCC